>JAAHTG010001973.1_pt1 | contig 12619 bp, 16 predicted proteins | sample 6116081 | NCBI WGS metagenome assembly JAAHTG01 (sample SAMN13939989, study PRJNA603662) | sponge metagenome | isolation source: marine sponge | host: Mycale hentscheli | place: New Zealand | collected 2005
TCAAACCCGAAACGAAATTAGTTCTCATTCAACGTTCATGTGGTTATTCTTGGCGAGACAGTTTATCTATTGCTGATATTGAAAAGATTATCACAATCGTCAAACAACAAAATCGGGATACCATTTGTTTTGTCGATAACTGCTATGGAGAATTTTTAGAACCTCTTGAACCCACAGCCGTTGGGGCTGATTTGATGGCAAGTTCTTTAATTAAAAATCCGGGAGGGACGATCGCAACAGCAGGAGGTTATGTAGCAGGTAGAAAAGACCTTGTAGAGAAAGCCTGTTGTCGTTTAACCGCTCCTGGGATTGGTAGTAGTGGAGGGGGAACATTTGATCAAACTCGTCTTTTATTTCAAGGTTTTTTTCTCTCTCCGCAAATAGTTGCTGAAGCCATCAAAAGTAGTCATTTGATTGCCTATGTTTTTGATAAATTGGGTTACGAAGTCAATCCCTTACCCTTTGAACCTCGTCGAGATATTATTCAAGCAGTGAAACTGGGCAATCCAGACAAATTGATCGCTTTTTGTCGAGCAATTCAACGTTTTTCTCCTGTAGGCTCTTATTTAGATCCTGTTCCTGCTCCTATGCCCGGCTATGAAAGTAATTTAGTCATGGCTGGAGGGACTTTTATTGACGGCAGTACCTTAGAATTATCTGCGGATGGCCCATTGAGAGAACCTTACGTTGTATTCTGTCAAGGAGGTACTCATTGGACTCATAGCTCTCTAGCTCTTTGTGAAGGGGTTAAAGAAGTTTTGGAAATTGAGAATTAAGAATTAACCTAACAAAACAGAGTTAAATTAAATTATAGTTTTAAGATATAAACTATTGCTATATATAATTACGGTCAAATTATGAAAAATTTAAGTAAATTAACTGCGATCGCTATTTTTACTCTACCTCTTTTATTTAGTGATGGGGCAAAAGCTGAAAATGAATTTGATGTCTGTTTACGAGAATTAACAACTAATGGAGTCGCCATTGAACCTGCTCAAACTGGTTGTGCTGATGCTTTAAATCCCCAAGATTTATCTTATTGTGTTAAGACCATTGCTCAATCGACTACAATTGAAGGGACAGAAGCTTTAAAAAACTGTTACAGAGTCAGAAGACCGATCGAATTAGGTGATTGTGTTGCGAGTATTCAAGATAGAGTTCTTTCTACTAGCACCGAAGCAAATGAAAACTCTTCAGTGATGATGGCACTTAATACTTGTACTGCCAGTCTTTTACCTGATAGACATTCTCAATGTGTAGTTGCCTTATCTCGAACACCAGAGGTTGGCAATCCCCTTAAAGCGATGGAAACTTGTATTAGTGCTGAAGATTTTCCCCGTGAATTATATAGCACCAATTAAGATTAGATATTTTCAACCTAGGGATGGAAGGCTTGTTACGCTCTATATAAAACCTTCCATCTATCCATCTATGAGACATTCATCAACATTAAATATGAACTAGAATATATAAGATTAAGTACATAATGCACCTCCAAGCAAATACCTTAACTCCATTGAAAAACCATCTTTTACTAAAGAAAAAATTAAGCAAAAAGCGATCGAAATTAGTTTCCACGAAGTTGGTATTACAAATATTTCAGCGAATCGAGAACAACAAATCCAGAATATAGAACGTTTACAAAGATCGTTAGATAAAGGTTATCAAGCTCAAATGCAGTGGATGGATAATCCTCGTCGCCAAGATATTAACCTTTGCTGGGAAGAAGTTAACTCGATAATTTCTGTTGCTCTAAATTACTATACACCTGCTCAACACTCACAAACAAAAGACAGTGCTAAAATTTCCCGTTATGGTTGGGGAAGAGATTACCATCGTGTAATCACCAAAAAGCTAAAAATATTCGCAAATTGGTTAACCCAAGAAAAAGAAGGAGTTAAAGTAAGGTATTATGTAGATACAGGACCTATTCAAGATAAATTTTGGGCAGAGCAAGCTGGTATCGGTTGGATAGCTAAAAACGGTAATGTTATTACTCGTAACTATGGTAGTTGGGTATTCTTGGCAGAAATTCTAACTAATCTTGATCTTCCTCCAGATAAACCTCATCTTAATCACTGTGGTACTTGTACTCGATGTTTAACCGCTTGTCCAACTCAGGCAATTACCGAACCTTTTGTCGTTGATGCTAATCTTTGTATTGCTTATCATACCATCGAAAATCGTCAACCAGAACTGCCTGAAAAAATTGCTCAAAATTTGAATGGATGGGTGGCAGGTTGTGATGTTTGTCAAGATGTTTGTCCTTGGAATCAAAGCTTTGCTAAAGTGACAGATGTATCTGACTTTTTTCCTTATCCTGCTAATCTTAATCCCAAACTGAGTGAGTTAGCTCAAATGACAGATGAAGAATGGGACAAACGTTTTACAGGTTCAGCATTACGTCGTATTAAACCGCAAATGTGGCGACGTAATGCTCAATCTCAAATCTCCCAAGATGAAAATTCACCCTGATTGTTGATACTGAAGATTGATATTTATGCTTATAACTCATACTCCCCAAGTTTATTATCAATAATCAATTATTAATTGTCTATTACTAATCATTTATTTATTTTTTCATGAGTAATAAAGTCGTTATATTTGATTTTGATGGTACGATCGCAGATAGTCGTAAAACTTTAGTTAACATTGCTAATGAATTAGCTGATGAGTTTGGATATAACACCGTAACCGAAGAAGAAGTATTGAGGTTAAGTCATTTAAGTTCTCAAGATGTAATGCTTCAGTCTCCTATTCCTGTTTATAAAATACCTTTTCTATTACGAAGAGTCAAAAAAGAATTTAATAAGCACATACCTCAACTACAACCATTTGTAGGCATAAAAGAAGTTTTAACCAGTCTACAGCAACAAGGATATTCGATTGGCATCGTCACTTCCAATATGCGAAGTAATGTTCTCGATTTTCTGGAAAAAAATAACTTAAACAGTTACTTTGATTTTATTTACTCTGCTAATACCATTTTTGGTAAAGATAAAATAATCAGAAAATTGATTAAACAACATCAATTATCGATCGAGAAAACATTTTATGTAGGTGATGAAACTCGTGATATTAAAGCAGCAAAAAAAAGTCATGTCCAAGTAGTCGCAGTCACATGGGGTTTTAACTCAGCTGAAGTTTTAGCTCAACACCACCCTGATTTTTTAATAGACAAACCAGCACAACTAAGTCAAATTTTATCCTAGCATATTTCCCCATATTTAAAGGGTTAATTACTGGGATAATTGCCTAGTAATTAACCCTTTATTTTGATAAAAATAATCAAAATTAATTATTAATTATGCTTTTATTTGTAAAAATATCTCTTAAGCTTCGTTTTTTCCAGTTTGGATATATAAAATTAAGAGAAAGACAGTAGGCACAAGCACAAATAAGAGAGTAGCCACAAAGCCTAAATCATTAACTTCCATGTTGCTTTATTCTTAGGTATTGATTAACTATCATTAAGAATATCATAGTTTAGTAATTTGATTAGGACAAAAATCTTTTTACCCTAAATATTAATAAATATCAAAAAAAATTGACAAAAATATTAAAAATAAAGGGTATGTACTATTGGGTTAGCGATCGACAGAACCCATAATTACATCAATACTTCCCAAAATAGGCATAATATCGGCCAGTTTTACACCCTTAAGTAAATCAGGTAAAATCTGTAAATTATTAAAATCAGGGGCACGAATTTTCCAACGAGCAGGAAACAGATCATTTTGCCCAACAATAAAGACTCCCAACTCTCCTTTTCCGCTTTCTAAACGAACATAATGTTCTCCTTCAGGAATTTTGAACGTAGGAGGTACTTTTTTAGCAATGTATTGATAGTCAAAATCGTTCCACTGAGACTTTTTACCTTCCGCCATTCTCTTGGCTTCTAGGTTTTCATAAGGCCCTCCAGGAAGACCTTTCATCGCCTGACGAATAATACTAACAGATTCACGCATTTCCCTGACTCTCACTAAATAGCGAGCAAAACAATCTCCTGCGGTTTCCCAATGGACATCCCAATCAAAGTCATCATAACATTCATAATGATCAACTTTACGTAAATCCCATTTTACACCAGAAGCACGGAGCATCGGGCCTGATAGCCCCCAATTGATGGCTTGTTCACGGGTAATAGTACCAATACCTTCTACTCTTTTACGGAAAATAGGGTTGTTGGTAATTAGTTTTTCATATTCATCTATTTTGGGCAGGAAATATTCACAAAAATCTTCGCATTTATCTAACCAACCATAAGGTAAATCAACGGCTACACCACCAATGCGGAAATAATTATTATTAATTAAACGCATACCCGTTGCCGCTTCCCACAAATCGTAAATCATTTCTCTTTCACGGAAAATGTAGAAAAAGGGAGTTTGTGCACCGACATCAGCTAAAAATGGACCAAGCCAAAGTAAATGGTTGGCAATGCGATTTAACTCAAGCATAATTACGCGGATATATTGAGCTCTTTTAGGCACGTCTATATCAGCAAGTTTTTCTGGTGCATTAACGGTAATGGCTTCATTAAACATTCCTGCGGCATAATCCCAACGACTAACATAAGGAACAAACATTACGTTGGTGCGATTTTCCGCTATTTTTTCCATGCCTCGGTGTAGATATCCAATTACAGGTTCACAATCGATGACATCTTCTCCATCCAAAGTCACAATAAGTCTCAACACCCCGTGCATTGAAGGGTGATGAGGGCCCATATTAATGACCATGGGTTCTGTTCTAGTTTCAATCTTCGCCATAAAGCTTATATTTTAATGATTCAATAAATTGCTTTTTTTTCTCTTAAGAGTATAAATAGACTTACACTTTGATGGTGAAAGTCACACAGATTACTTAGATCCTATAATACTATTATTTCTCTACTTCAGTTGCTATTATGATCAATTAAATTTAATGGTAAAAATCAAGAGTATTTATCTCGAATTTGTTAGATAGTGAAAATCTTAGATTTGCTCACAAAAATTTGATTTTAAGATTGAGTTAGGTCGTATTAGTATAATAAATATCATGATTGCCAATTACTTATTTTAAAGATAGTTGTATATGTAACAACAATAAAAAATAATTTAACCTACTATATTATGAAATATTTTTTACTATTATGACTAGAGCAAAAACTAGACAAGAAGAAGAGTTAGAGGAACAAAAACTTAGAGAAATATCGATATTATTATTTCAATTATTTCAAAGAGAAGAAGCCACCGCAAAAGCTATTGTGGGTTGTTTATATGACATTGCCACAGTTAATTTAATTAATAAATATATTCGGTTATGGGGAATTAATAATACTTTTAAATATATTGCTCGATTTCCTCGTCCAATTGCTAAATCTTTAGCTGTCAAATTATTTGTACAACCTAAATGTCCTCCTTTAATTACTGATTGGTTTTATACTTTGGTGGAATTTTCTGAGCAAAAAGTTACAATTGAGCCAGAAATATTAGAGAAGGAATTGCTTCCTGCTTTGCAACAAAATAAAGTACAAATCAAATCTTTACAGGGTAGAGTAAAATTGTTAACAGGGTCACTATTAACGACGATCGTCCTTTTTAGTACTAGTATTTTTTGGATGGCTCATAATCTACAAATGACTCCTATAGATTTATTGACTACCAATCAAGCAAGTGTGAAAGGAAAACAATAATCACAATCATAAGTTCAATGCAGTATTTGCCATTAGAAGTTAAGAATTAATTAGTCATAATGGCACAAATTAGCATAAACTGGTCTAATAAAGTCTATTTAGTAAAAAAATATATATTTAGGAGATTTAAGGACATGGGAGTTATATTCCAATTATTGTTAACGGCTTTAGTATTTTTCTCTTTTGTGATGCTTGTTTATGTACCTGTAGCTTATGCTTCTCCACAAAATTGGCAACAATCTAAACCTTTACTCTATTTGGGTTCTGGTATTTGGATAGCCTTGGTTGTATTAGTTGCTGTTTTTAACTTTTTTGTGGTTTAACATTCATCCTTGATCAAGAAATATTTAAGCATTCAAATAACAAAAATTTTGGTGAGCAAAAGTATAAACGAGCTGATAAAATGGTTATTTTTTGCTCGCCACATTATATATAAGAATTATCAATTTAAAGATGACAGTTTTTGAAGGGAATTTTCAGGATACATCAAATCTACGTTTTGCCATAGTAATTGGACGTTTCAATGATTTAGTCACAAGTAAACTTTTGGCTGGTTGTCAAGATTGCCTGAAAAGACACGGAGTAGATATAAATCCCGAAGGAAGTCAGGTAGATTATGTTTGGGTACCTGGTAGTTTTGAAGTGCCATTAATTACGAGCAAATTGGCTTCGACAGGAAAATATGATGCCATTATTTGTTTGGGTGCAGTGATAAAAGGAGATACTCCTCATTTTGATTATGTCTGCAATGAGGCGGCGAAAGGAATTGCGGCGGTAGGAATGAAAACGGGAGTACCAACTGTATTTGGAATATTAACGACGGATACCATGCAACAAGCTTTAGAAAGGGCTGGTATTAAGAGTAATCTTGGTTGGAATTATGCTATGAATGCTTTAGAAATGGCGACTTTGATGAAGCAGTTTGGGTAGACAAACTGTTATTAGTAAAATCAATTAATCTAATTGCATTTAAGGCATTATATTCGATCGAGATTCATCATTTTTCTTTTAAAAAAGCTAAGTTTAACAGCCTAGCTTGTAATTTTTTTGATTAGTTCTGATTGAAAATTGTTTTAAAATGTAAAAATTTTACTTCTAAATATCCAAAATAGGGAAGTAATAAAACCTGTAACAATAATTATTGCTAATTGTCGCCAATTTTTTAATTTTCCGACTTTTTCCGATAAATTGTTGATATCTTTTGAGAGATTTTCGGTTTTGTCGGTGGTTTGAGTAATAATTGGTTTCCAATCATCCAGTCTTTTATTCAAACCGTTTTGTCCTTCTTTAACAGTGGCAACATCTATTTTTATATCGTTTATATCTTTTGATAAATTATCAATTTTCTGATCTAACTTATCAAGTCTGTTATCTATTTTTCCTAAAATTTCGCTTAAGCTGTATTCTATATTTTGAGTCATGATTTATTACCATAAATTTAATAAGAATAAATAATCTGAATGATCGTTTTTTTATCAAATAATAGATTGGGTTAAGATAAATTCAATCATTCATTTGGTTTCAATACCTCATAGGCATTATATTCGATCGAGACTACTGCACTGGAGTAATGGCGATGATTTTAAACTAGAAGTTTCAATACCTCATAGGCATTATATTCGATCGAGACATCGAGACGTTCCTTGTCTTTTGTTTCTTGGTTCAGGGAAAAGTTTCAATACCTCATAGGCATTATATTCGATCGAGACAAATTGTCCCCGCCAAGAAAAAAGAGAATTCGATTGTTTCAATACCTCATAGGCATTATATTCGATCGAGACCTTAAAGTTGTGGCTGTACCACCAGAAAATTTATGTTTCAATACCTCATAGGCATTATATTCGATCGAGACTTTTTTATTTTTTGGAAGAAAATTTTTTTTATCTAGTTTCAATACCTCATAGGCATTATATTCGATCGAGACTGCTCCCATCCAGAACCCTTTATATATTTAGTTTTCAAAGTACAATTGCGTAAGGCTAGTCATATTATAGCTGATTGTCAAAGAAAATAACTACTAAAACGCCCGAAAAGCTTATTGTATAAAGGGCGGGGCGTAAGGGTCTCAAAAATTCAAACTAATAGATCTATTGCTCTGTAAAGGTTTCAACTGTATTTGTCTTGATCGTCAATTTTACACCCTACCCCTTACGCCCATTAGGCAACAAACACCGTGTTATCCCGTGGCATTTCTCCACCGATACGTTCTATTTTCTTTTGGCAACATTAGCACATAAAATAAAAACGGATATTATCAGTGTCTCTATCTATTATTTTACTAAGACGATCGCGTAACTTAGCATATTGAGTCTGGGTCAAATCACATTCAAAGATACTATATTGTACCCATTCGCCATAAGACTTAAGAATTTTATGAATTTTGGTTCTTCTTTTATCCTCTTTGATATCGTAGCTGATAATAACAAACATGTTAGTTAATAGTTAAGTGATAATTAAATGAAAACTTTTACCTTTTGACGATCGCAATTGTTACTTTTTGAGCTATTTTTTAATAATTAATGGGGGATATTGTTGAGTTTCTCCCATCAGATATTTAGCGAGTAATCTTGCTTGAATTTCAAATGCTTCTTGATAAGTACATTGTCTTTTTAAAACAGGATGTTTAAATTTAGATTGCTTTTTTTCTTCATATAAACGTAAGAATATTTTGAGACCTTCTTTAGTAAGAGAAACAGCATTGCTTATAGGTTCGACAACAAAATCTTCAGGAGCTAATTTTTGATTATTAATCGTATTTAAAACTACTGCGTCGGCGACTAAAGGTCTAAATTCTTCCATCAAGTCTAGTGCTAATGCTGGTCTACCATAACGAGGAACATGAAGATAACCCAAATAAGGATCAAACCCAACAATATTGACAGCACTTTGAATATCATGGCGAAGCAAAGCGTAACAAAGACTTAGTAAAGAATTAACTCGATCGATTGGAGGACGGCGGTTACGTGTTGTAAAGCTAAATTTGTCATTTTTGATTAGCTGATTAAAACAACTAAAGTAAATGGCACTTCCTGCTCCTTCTAAACCTCTTAAAGAATCAATATTATTGGTAGTGTTTACAGAGTCAATAACTGATTGAATTTTGGGGATACTTTTTTCTAAATGTTCTGCTGGAGATTGTCTATTTCTGAGATTAATTAAGTTACGATAATTCTTTAATTTACCTCTGATAAAACTTTGGACTACATGAACTGCTTGAGAAGAATTTTCTTCAATTGTTGCTGACCATTGGGCTTTTCTGACAAAAATATTTTTAGTTAGTTCTGGTTCTAATTTTCCTAAATATTTACCTGTATGAGTAAGAAAAGATAGGGGTATTTTTCTGCTCAACAATTCACTAACTAGAGCTGGTGAAAAGTTTGCTCTTCCTAAAATTACTAAACCATCTACTTTGATTAAAGGTACTTCTAATATTTTCTTTTTGTCTGCTTTAACATGAATTCTTTCGTCAATTTTGCCGATGAAAGCATCATCTTGTGTTACGTAAACTGTTCCCATAATATTAAGTTAAAAGTTAAGAGCTAAGAAAGGGTACTTGAGGATAATTTTTTGAGTTTTCTTCTTGATAGCGATCGACTTTTTTATTCGCCATCGGTAGACAAGCCGAATAAAGGCTACAACCTTGGCATCGTTTTTCATAAACGGCTTTAGGTATTGTGTTTGTGGTCATAATCTTTTTAATTTGAGCGATCGCATTCATCGTTTGATCTCTAATTTTTTGAGTGAGATATACCTCTTGTCGTTGATGAGTTTGAGCGTAATAAACATAACCAACATCGATGGTAGTATTGGTCATTTCTTCCAAACATAGGGCTTGAGCCGTGACTTGTAAGGCATCATTCATCCATTGGGCTTTTTTGCCTCGTTTATATTCGATAGGGATAAAGCGATGGTTTTCGACTTCAATCAAGTCTGCTTTACCAATGAGTTGATATCGCTCGGATTTTAACCAAATAGCTCGAATTTGCCACGTTTGTTCGACATTTAAGTCCCCGACCATATGAACTCGATCGTTTAATGTCGTGCCGTCTATAGTGTATTGATTGTCTGTAAATTCGGAAGCACAAAACATACGCCAAAATCTGTGAGGGCAATAGCTGTAATGATTTAGAGATGCAATTTGTATATAATCCATAATAAATACCTCTTTGCTCATAGAGATCCTCCTTATTTTTGAGAATAACGATTAATAATGCCGAAGCCCATAGTTGTTTTTCTGCCGATTCCACAGTAAAAAGCATAGTCGGCTAAGATATTTATTTGTTTAATTAAGGATGAATCTACATCGCCCAAAATCTTATAAGTTATGTCTCCCACACAACCGATAAACTTGTTTCTATTATCAATAACAATGTCTGTTTTTAAATCAAAATAAGCAGGAAATAAACAGCCAAAATCAACATTTTCTAAAGGAATATTACTATAATTATTCCATCGTCTTAATAAACTAGAAAAAACTATTTCAGCAGAAGGTAAAGAAACATCATATTTGCCTTGACGAAAAGCTGTTGGTGTGAGTATTTTAAAGTTAAGATTCCGTTGTGCTTCAGAAGAGTCATTGAAAATATCTTGATAAGTACAAGCATTAGCCCAAGGATGACTATTATTACTAGATAAAATACTGGTAATTTGCAATTCTCCACTACCTAAATGAAAGGGTTTTTTTGGGTTGATACTCAGCCATAAGGGGGTTAATTTACCAAATAAATTATCATCAAGTAAAGTGATTCGCCACCAATAACTAGAACCTTTTTTGATGTCTTTTTTTTGTTTTTGCCAATTGAGTTTATTTTGGTTATTGACTTGTAAGGGGCTAATGGTAAAATCTTTGTTAGATTGCGATCGATGTAGGTATTCTGCTAATTCATTATCTACAGAATTGACGAGATTGAGAAATAGAGCGTGAAGATGTTTGCCAGAGGTATAACCACGGGGAATATCTGAGGTATTGGTGAAATTGATAACGAGACTGTAGGGCATATTAGTTAAGAGTTAAGAGTGGGTGTTTTTGACAATTGAAGTACCTCATCTTATTAGCTGTTTAGACATAATAAATTCTTTCTTATCTTGTAATGTAAATATTAATAAGCTTTAATAATTCTTAGAGAAAACTGATAAGCCTTTTCATAAACAACACTTTCTTTCATGATTTTTACTAAGTAATAAAAACTATTAACAGTTAATTGTTAAAGCGATAATTCATATTTACAGGAAGATTAAAGTCAGAATAATATTCTCCTTCCATGGTGACATTCCGAATTAAACTAACAGGAGGCATATTAATTACGTCATAGCTAATAAGTCGATTAGTAAACATAACATCGAGAGGATTAAGAGGATGAGGGCAAGTAAAAACGCCTGTTTTCGTTTTTGGTTTAATTATTTCTTTTATCTTAATTACCTCGGCTTTACTCATCCATTTTCCTAGTCTTATCCAATGAGGAAGTTGTAAATGTTTTTCACTGATAATAAAACATTCAAAAATACTTTCTGGTGCGATTTCTTTGTTTCTACCAAAACTCGGCATATTTTTTTGTGTTTTGTGCATTTCTACGTGGTAATTATTATTAGCATATTTCCAAGTATTTAAAGTTGTATGATGGCAAACGGGTTTAGCAGGAGTAAGATAAATTTTTTGTTGATTTAAAGGTGTTAAATGTTGTTCATATTTAGGTATTTGTTCATGACAAAAGTAAGTATAAGTATCTTCATCGCTTACAGTTGTTTGATATTTTTCACTATCAACAAAACCTAAGGCATAACACAAAGCATAATTATGTAAAATAATTTCTGTCTCATAAAGTCTTCCTATTTCACGAGTAGCATAGTAAAGATTATCGTGTAATTCTATTTGGCATTGATAAATGATGGTCATTATCTTAATCTTTTGATTGTCGAGAAGTAATGCCTTGAATTATCATTCAAGGCTAATAAAAGTCGTTAAATGAATTTAACTGGATATTTGATGTTGACTAGTTTTATTTGTTGATAGTTTTTTTCTCTTTTTGTTTACCTTTTATATGTTTTGTCGCATATTTTTTAGCTTCATCATCAGCTTGTTTTAGTATGGCTTTTAATTGTTCTTCATTGCTAATAATTGCTTTAGTTTCTTGTAGTAATTCATCACAAGAATTACCAACAAAGTCTGTATGAACAATAAACTCATTTTTCATTAAATTTGCGATCGATTCTTCTGCAGTCATAAAGCCATAATTACGCATCAATTCACGCCCCATCAAACGCTCAGGAGAAGACTGTTTCCTTTTAAACATAGCCAGACGACTGATGGGAGTTTTATCTTCGATACCTGCACTGACTCTAGCTTTGTTTAATTCTTCATCAGTTTGGAAAAGAGGATAAGATTCAGTGATACGAATAGTTAAAAAGTGAACATATTTTCCCATGGGTTTGTAGGGAATTTCGGTGTGGAAATGTTTGGAATCGATTGTTTTAAGAAAAGACATAGTTTTTGTTAGTAATGAATAAATAATGATATTTCGTAGGGGTTGAATATCATTCAACCCTTATAATCTTGTTGTAACTCATCTGCTTCATCTTCTTTATTAAGTTGTTTTTCATCATCATCCGCTAATCGATAAAGATATTCACAGGTATTACGAATTAGATTTAATTGTTTACCTGCTAAACGAGATTTATCTTCATTAAATTGTGCGATAAATATTTCTTGGATGAAAAACTCGGCAAATTCTTTGATAGCTTGTCTTTCTTGTTCATCCGTTAAAGCACGTTTCCATTTACCATCAATCTTTACTAAAGTGGGCTTTCCTTCGGCAGTGCGACGACGAACATTATTCATTAATGTCGCTAAATTACCACTAATTATGTTTAATAGTTCATCTGTTGACCATGATTTATCTGTGTTCCTTGAGAAGACCCACGGCTATGCCCATGGGATGAATCACG
>JAAHTG010001974.1_pt1 | contig 12619 bp, 18 predicted proteins | sample 6116081 | NCBI WGS metagenome assembly JAAHTG01 (sample SAMN13939989, study PRJNA603662) | sponge metagenome | isolation source: marine sponge | host: Mycale hentscheli | place: New Zealand | collected 2005
TGTTGTTGGTGATAATAATACAGTAGTAGAAATACCGCAAAAGAAACCACTACAATTAGATGATATGTTTTACACTACTTGTCGTGATACTTTATCTAGTGTTGTAAACTTGAGAACAAGCGATAGACCAAAAATGTTTTTAATGAACACTAAAGCCACTAAAGAAATGAGAAATATTCAGAAGGGTAAAGTCCTTTGTAATATTTTTACGACAAATCTAAATACTCTGTATGATTTTCATAATCTAATATTCCTTGAGATAACACAATTACCAAAATACTACACCATAGCGGTGAAAGTTAGGTGTGGTAGTGGGTACGTTCAACCTGTACCCGAACACACCAATGACGGGCTTGTATGTATGGAAAACAACGATGTTTTACATGGTGTTTTGAAACAGACTTTAGAGAACCTAGATGATGAAATAACTTTGGGTCATATAGAATCATTAAAGGGTAAAAAGGCATGGAATAAATACAGCCCTAACCTTTGGTTTTCCGATAAAAATAAGTTAGAACGTGAAAATTATTTATTCTTTTTATGATTCTAAATTACGCAAAAAGAATAACAGGCTTGCGGTGCTGCGGTTTTGTTAATTCTTTAATTAATTCAATAGTATGTTTGGTATGGCCTTCTACTATTATTCTCATCTATACTATAGAAGAAATAAAATTAATTAGAAAATAGAGAGCAGTACATCGTTTTATTCTTTTTGCGAAAAGCAGAAATAAAAAAAAGAATTAAAAAGTTTATAATCGAAAGAAAAGGAGAGAAGAAATATGGGTAGAGCGACAGGTGTAATGCTTCAAGATGAAGTATATCAAATACTAAAGGATAAACCGAATGGGATGACAGCGTATGAGATAAACAAAATATTGAATGACAAAGACCGACTAAAAAGAAAGAATGAAGAAAGATACCAAAACAGGAATAATAATGGTAATAAATATCATCCTATTAGAGTAAAGGGAAATGGTAGCGGTAATACTACAATACAATTATCCGCAAAACTAAGTAGAAGTATATTGTTTGATAGTAGGATGGAATCAAAAAGAAACCCATTGGGACAATTGACCCCTACTAATATTTACACAGCAAGAGATTTAGAAGTAGCGTATGATAAAATGATTAAAAGTAAAAAGAAAACAAGTAAGTTTCCTAAAGTATTACAAAATTACGCTAAAAGTAAGGGGATGACACAATGAAGGCTAACATAGTAGAAACATATGGTGATACAGATATTGTATGGAATAAGATATATGGTGAACACACATCGAAAACACCTACTACTCTCATAGTCTTTAATCAGAATGAGAAGGGTTATGCTAGTTTTATTACAGGTATGGGTTTGATAGGTGATGAGAAACCTGTCGCTAGAATCTTTAGTAGGCTGCATCAAGTAGAGCCTTTCAATAATTATCCCGAACCTGTATTTCCCGAATGGAGATTGTTTGAAAAGAGAAATATGGATGGTGATAGGTTCTTTATCCTTAGAATTACACATACATTCCCTGTACACAATGATGATGAATCTTCTATATCGTGGTTATACACATACCCAATCATTAGAGATATAGTCTTAGCACTAAATAATAAGGGTGTTGATTCCCTATGTTATCTTACGGTAAATCTAATGCAAGAGTTTTCTACTACTACTCATGGTATGATACATGAGAATGAAATAGGTATCTTTGACTACATGAACCACGAAGAAGATATTCAATTAATTAAGCGTAGACATGAAGATTCAATTAGGTTAGAACATCTTAAACCACTAAAGGAAGATATAGTGATGCCGTTGCCTGTTTGGGCTTTCGGTGCGGTGTTCAAAAACTTTTGTAGAAATACTATTAGGGAAAATATAACTGTAATAGGTGGTAGAGATAGAAACACATTTGTGAATACTGAAACACAAGAAACGCTATCATGGTTTGTTCAAGATAAGTATAAATTGACCGTAGACCATGAGAAGGAAAAGTATTTAACCGTTCTATTGTCTGACTTAGAACACCTTACCAAGCCGCTAAGTCTTGATAGGGCTATGGTAGAGTTTGGGGGTGATGAGTTTGGAGAGTAATTTTAACGTATTTCAAAAGACGCAAGAGTTTGCTGATAGAAACTTCTTCATTGATGTGGCAGATAAGATACCTATATTTCTATGTAGTATCGGTGGACATTTGTTTAACAGTATGAACAAATGTAGTCGTTGCGACTTCGACCCCGATAGCCCACTATACACAACAGGCGACTTCGTTATAGAGCATTGTCCACTACGCCATAACAATATGCCGTTCTACACTCCTATGTCTCAATTACCCGATACAAGGATTCACCTAATGCTTAGAGGTGCTAAAGGTTCGGGTAAAAGTATTCTTATCTTGATGTTCCTAGCAGAAAATACAGGTCTTGTTCATAGCAACAATGCAGATATGGGTCAAGGCTACCGTACAATGATGGGTGCTAACTCTATCACAGAAGCAGGTATGTTTGGCTCGGTAGATGAGGATGGTAATATAGCAGGGCGACCTATTGCTAGGGAATTATGTGGTGGATTCTTAGGCTTTGAAGAGTTTTCCTCTATGTCTGATGCGTCTAAAAAAGACCACAGCCTAGATATGAAAAACCAATTACTTACATCACTCGATAATGGCAGAGTAAACAAAGCCATGAGAAATGGATGGGTAAATTACACTACACGATATACTATATGGGCAGGTACACAACCTGCTAGGTTTGAGTTAGAGTCCGGTCTTGACAGAAGATTCTTTATCATTGATATTGAGATGACACCGGAGAAGGAACAGGCTTACAAGAGAGCGCAACACGCACAAGCAAATATGCAAATAGAGGAAAGGGCATCTCTCGCTAACCTTAATATTGAGATTAAGGAGTGGATTAGAAGAAGGCAACAAGAGGCAACAAGAAATCCACCAACGGGTGTTCTGTTCGATGATGATGTGGCCGAATGGATTAACAGGCCGGATGTACGTTCTTTTGAGGCAGATTTATTTCGTAGATTGTGTATAGGTTATCACATGATGCAACCTAATTATGTTGGTGGACAACCACTAATTATTACTCTTGACGATACTCTTAGGGGAATACTAAATCAATCACTAGAGATGAGAAGAAGAGTAATGGATGCAGACCTTGAGTTAATCAAGAGTACGTTTTGGATGAAGGATATATCTAAATCAATATTACTAAAAGAAGTCTCCAAGATGATTACAGCAGGTGATTATCAATCAGCGAAGAGATGGGTTGTGGAAAACCTAGAGGGTCAATCATGGTACGGTGAATATGCACCTAACGTCAAGAGGCGTGGTAGAAAGGGTATTACTTGTCGTATAGGAACACAGCGTCTTGAATCAGATGAAGAGGAACAAAAGTGGGGTATATAGATGAGGACAGCAAGAGAAATACAACAAAGACTACACGGAGAAAATGACGCTTTTGCTATCGAGGTTCTTAGGTGGGTTTTAGATGGTGGCTGCCCTATGTGCGACCACAAATCCAAGAAGGATTACGAATTAGGTATAATGAATGAAGAGTTTAGTGCTACCTTTTTAGAAGTAAGGCACAATTGGAATGAAGGTGTAGTTATGAACCACATGGATAATCATATAGAGTTTGATGCTTTACAAGCAAAGAACATGGAAGAAGATAGACAACAAACTATCTCTACATTAGATGCGGCAGAAGATATTGTTATTAGGATTCAGAATTACTTAAACGAATTAGAAGTGCAGAAAGAAGCAGCAGGTGGTATATCATCCGAGTTTGTTAGTGATGCGGCAAAACTAATTGGACAGGCTAATTCCTCTTTGAAATTGGTAGGTCAATTGAAAAAAGAAATAGGCGTAGATTCACAGTTAATGTTGGCTCAAGCACAGGTTAATGATATGTCGAGAATATTGATAGAAGTATTAGGTTCTCACCCACAATTGCTAGACCAAGTAGAATTAAAAATGGCTTTGTTGAAAGAACCTTCGGTGATTATAGATGGGTAAAAAATGGCGGTCTGATTCTGTTAAGACTCTTATAAATAGGTCTATCTATGAAAAAGATATGCCTAAATTAATTACTGCTATGAAAGAAGATAATATTCCCGCAAATATCACTCACAACGGTATAGAAAGGTATCATGCAGATTATAGGACAACTAAGACCTCTATAATGGATGTTTGGGGTTTAACCGCAGGACAAATGAAACGTGCGCAGAATTACGTTTATGGGCATGACCCATTCTAACTTTATATAGTAGTATTTCAAAAAAATTGTAGCAAAAAATTATGGTGAGCCTATGGGTATAGTGATATTTACAGATGATGACAGTAAGTTTATGGAATCTAAATACATTATGATGATAGGAGAAATTGATACACCACCTACTGATAAAGATACTACCTATATTCTACGAAGTAATAAGTTTAAGGAAAAGGATGTACTAGAATGGTTGCCTATGATAACGAACCGACTTGTAGTTTGTTGTGATAAACCACCTAAGATAACTAAGAAAAGTGAGGACTATGTTATTGTATCTGATTCTCTTAAGATTAAGGGTAAAAGTAATCACTACTCTCCAATAAACGCTTTGCTAACATGGAAGGATAGGAGAAGAGTCAATGCTGTATTTAGTAAAACACCTTTACCTTTGGCTAAGGCATTCTTGAAAGAAAATGACATAGACATTACAGTATGGCGTAAATTAGCCAAAACTGCTATGTTTTTACCGGAAAAGTATGTAAGGGCAATAATGGTTTATGGTATAGAACCTGCTCATAAAAAAACTAAGTTTCCTAAGAAGAAAAAACAAGAATATAGACATGAACAATCCCGTTCAAGTGATAAGCATATAGAGGTCATAGTGAAAAACTCTATAACCGTAAGTAATCGTATTAAGGAACAAGGCGGAAGCGTACCTAAAGGTATGAAGAAGTCTAAGGGTTTGATACAGGAATGGTTATGAGTTTTATATTGATGTGTTTAGCGGGGGAAATACTAGGTAAGGTTTTAACAGAACCTTATGTTAAAATTAACACAAGAAAAAGACTAACACAAACGGATGTAAAATATTCTTCTTCGCCTACTAGCGAAACAGAGGGTGTTTCTTATGGTGATTCTTATATGATGTCGGCCATGTATCAAGATATGGGGAATGATTTATAAGCACTATGAGGCTTACATTTATACATGAGTGCTAATAACAAAAGGGTCAGACGTATTATCGTGGACATTTTGTGGGAGTACGGTGCTATGACGAAAGAGGGGATGGCTGCTATGTTAAGTAAAACCAAAAACATTAGAACCGTACCTTCACCGCACAGTCTTTCGGCTTTGTTAAGTAAGAACCCACAGATTGTACAGGTAGGTTCTACTAAAGTAGAGAATGCGATAGGAACATCAGCAAATCATTTAGTATATGACATTAATAGAAAAATAATACACACAAAGGAAGATATTATGCTTACAAGAAGTCCGACAGTTATGACTCCGGCACAGATGCAAGAAGCACAACAATGTTCTTGTGGTAAGATAAGAATATTTCCCCCAAATGAAACTCAATGTTTGCATTGTGTTAGGAAAGTATAATAATAAAACACTAGAGGTATGACTATGCAGGGAATAGAAATGGATGACTTATCCACTATCATAGCAAGTGTCTTTAATGTTGAGAAACCGATAGATTTAGGGGAAATATTAACTACTCAAAATATGAATGAGGCTCAATACATGAGGTTTGTTCTTTGTCTCGCTACCGATGTAGATTACGAGTTAGGAGATGACGAAGTAATAGATGATATGATTACTACTCTTCCCGAAAAAGTAAGTACAGAATATCTAAAAGGTATTATGGTAGGATTACTTTTATCCCTAGAAGCAGAAGCGAGAACAGGCGGCCAATTAGGTTTCAGACCTGCACACGCAGAAATTATGAGTTTATTCCAATCAGCAGAAGCATTGATTTACGAGAGACAGGTGTAAATATGACGCTTAAGACACACAACATAAAGTATATAACCGTAGAAAAATGAGGTATTAATATGGGAGAAACAGATGACTGCGACCCTAGACACCATGAGTTTGACTTTGTTAGAATCAAGGGTGATAGTAGGGGAGACAGGATGTTAGTATATTGTACTTGTAGAATATGTGGGATGCAAACAGCATTAAACGGTACTATAGGTCTTTATTAAATCTCAAGTTGGCGAGGTTAGTTAAACAGGTCTAACCCAAAACCATAACCGATATGCACAGATAAAGTGAGGCTCAATATTTAAGATGAGATTTCTGATAATACATAGAGCATTAACAAGTTGGATAAGCCAATAAAAAAGTTAAGGGGAAATACTATGACAATATGGGCTACTGAATACAGACCTACACTTAGTGAGATAGTAGGCCAAAACGAAGTTATTAATGAGATAACTTCTTTACAGCACTTTATCTTCTATAGTCCTCAAGCGGGTACAGGTAAAACAAGCCTTGCTTTGGCTATGGCTAAGGATTTGAGTTGGCCTATTCATGTATTCAATGCTAGTAGTAAAAAGACTAGGGGTATTGACTTTGTAGAAGAAGAGTTATTACCCATGTCAAGGACAGGCAACCCAAACCAATTCTTTCTTCTCGATGAAGCAGACCAATTGACACCTGCTGCACAATCGGCACTAAAGGGTGTTATAGAAAACTCACAGGGTTATTTTATCCTTACTTGTAATGATTTGAGTAAGGTTAGTAAGTGGCTACAATCTAGGTGTAGAGTTTTGAGGTTCAATCCTATTTCTAAGGAACACATAGTAAAAAGATTATCTATGATAGCAGGTAAAACAGGTACGGTTATTACAGAAGGTCAATTAAATCTGATTGCTGATGCACATAAAGGAGACTTAAGGAATAGTATCAATGCTTTACAGGCATTTTCTGTTCACCCCGAACCGGAAGGGTTCATCAACGGCCTTGTTTCACAAGGTCTTGACGCTAAACATTTTCTTACGTTATGTTTCCGAGAGAATGATTATAATTTAGCCTTAAAAGAAACATACGGAATACCACCTAGAGAAGTGGTAAAAACAGTATTCGACTACGCTATTACATCTACCGCAAAAGTAGATAGTATAATGCGTATCGTAGATGCCGCAGCAATAACCGAAAGGGATTTGATACACGGTGTTGAGGAAAATATAGCCATAGCAAACTTTGTCCGTTTGTGTATGGAAGGATATACAAAAACTTTATATCCGTAAGAAAATAGGACTAGAAATACAAACAGAGGAAACCAATATGGATGACACGATGATTAATAACGTAGCAAAAACAGTAAATGTGGCCGCAGACACCCTGCGTAGTAAGGCTGAATCAGTCTTAGCAGAACAGGGTGCGGCTTGGAAAAACGCAGGTAAGTCTGATGACGACTGCGGTATTCTTGCACTAAGAGTAGCAGCAAGAATGATTAGTACGGAAAATGCGAGACTATCTCGTTCCGGTGCAACAAAGTATGAAGGTATGTTTATTTCAGTACCACGCCCTAAAGAATGGGGTAAAATACTATACAATAAAATGTCCGGTCAATTAAGAGCCGCTACAGAAGATGTACGAAACGTATTGGTTGAATCCGGTGCGGTTGTTCTCTTTGAGAATAACCATGATGGTACTTACACAAGACACGCTAGAGAAGATTTCTACGGTGTAGAAACTGCTGACGTATCTGAATTACCACGACACACACAAAAACTAGATGAGAATACACACTTCTTCGTAGTATGGGATAAGAACAACAAGACTTTCCCATCCGGTGATGCTAACTTTAAGTATGGCCGACCTAGACCACAAGATGAAAGAGAAAGGACTATGTTATTCTTAGGTCGCAAACAAGGTACTACTGATGAAGTAAAACCACTTACTGTTAAGGCAACACAAAAAGGTGCAGATGTACAGTACCCTACCTTTACAACAGGTACTATCGCATTAAGACCTGCCGCTAACGGCACTACTGCTTACGCTAAAGACGGAGTTTCAGTCTTTGAGTCTGACGCATCATTATCAAGTATCTTTTCAGCAGACCCATTGACACTTGTACCACAGATTATCGGTCAAGAAAATATGATCTCCGGTTTAGACAAATTAGGACAATACTACGACACACATAATGGAAATGCGGGTTGGTGGGATAGAACCCTCGCTACTGTAGCAGAAGTTATACACATAGACCCTAGAGATAATGGTGGATATGTTTTAGTATGTGCTGATTTAGATATTGCTTCTACGGCAGCCACCGTAGATGTTTACATTCCAAGTGAACAAGATTCACTTGTGGACTTCGCTGTTGGTACTAAGGTACTACTTCATGGACAGGCATGGCGAACAAAAGAAGGAGAAGATAGAATGTCTATCTCCGGTTGGTATGCCTTTGACAGAATAGCAGTCATGGATGAAGTAGTTTCTACTAACGACGGGTGGGATGAGTGAAGGCTTTAGGTCATTACGTCTTTCTCCATAACACCATACAGGAAACTGTCGGTGGACTCATTCTTGAAGGCCATCTACAAGTCCTATCCGTAGGCGGTTTAGTGCCTCTTGTAATAGAAGAGGGCTATTCCGTCATGGTGGATGAGACAAAGGTTATTCCTTTTGACAATGAAGTAAGTGCTATACATTGGGAACACATACTAGGATATTATTGAGGTATAAATATGGAAAATATATTACATGGAGAAGAAGCAAGAGACAAATTACTCTTAGGGGTAAACAAAGTCGCTAACGCTATCAAAGGCACACTAGGTGCAAATACAGGTACAGTAATAATACAGAACCCTGCGGGACTACCCTTAATTCTTAATGATGGTGTATCTATCACTAAGTCTATTACCGACCCCGACCCTTATATTCAGATGGGAATTAATCTCATGCAAGAAGTGGCTCACGAAGCACAAAGTAAATCGGGAGATGGTACTACTACTGCTACTCTTTTAGCACAGGCATTATGTAATACAATGGCTGATGATAATACAGATAATATTAAGATAAAAGAAACTCTTAGTAATATGTGTAAGTTTATAGTAGATGAATTAAAAGACATGGCTACTGATGTTAATGACGATGACTTACTAGATGTATGTATTGTCGCATCTAATAATGATTTAGAGTTAGGTAGATTGATACACGAAGCACTTTTGGCTGTAGGCGAAGAGGGTAATGTGATAATAGAAACCAATTCCGATAACACTACTACATGGTCTTTGACCGAAGGACTTGTTATGGATAGTGGGTATGTAAACAAACTAATGGCTAATGCAGATAGAGAGAAGTGCATTTATGACAATGCCTCTATACTTTTAACGCAAGAGAAAATAGATACTTTCAATCATATAGTCCCTGCGCTAGAATTATCTATGAAAGCAGGTAAACCTTTAGTGATAGTTTGCCATGATTATAACCCAAGCATACTACCTAACTTACTTGTTAATATTATGCAAGGTAAACTAAATGTCTGTATAGTTAAGACGGCAGGTTTTGGTGATACTCAAGACCATTGGCTAAAAGATATAGAGGCAAAATGTGGTGGTAAAGTATTCAATTCATTTGACAGTATTATTACGGTAAAAGAACATGAGTTAGGTGTGTGTGATAAAGTAGAGATAACTTCTACTACATCTACATTCATTAAGGATGGGGTAGATGAGGATTACATAGGTAATCTTACCTCAATACTAACTCAAGTAAAAACAGATTTTGAGCGAGAGATAGTAGAGAATAGGATTGCTAGACTTACTTCCGGTATTGCATCTATCAAGGTAGGTGGGATTACTGACATAGAACAAAGAGAACGTAGGGAACGTGTAGACGATGCTGTCAATGCCGCTACTCTTGCTAGGAAACAAGGCGTAGTATGTGGTGGTGGAGTAGCACTTAAGGATATTTGGTGGAATAGTGAATATGCTGATTCAGACCTAAAATACTTTGATGCAATCCTAGCACCTATGAAACAGATTTTATCTAATAGTGGTATTTCATCACCATTTAGGGTAGAAGGTAATTACATTCAGACTAAAGACATAGGTTGGAACGCAGTTTCAAGAAAATATGAAAACTTGAGATTCAATGGTATTATTGACCCTGTTGGCGTAAGTATCAACGCTGTTGAATCCGCTTTCTCTATCGCTATACTACTACTTACTACTGATTGTGCCATAATTGCACCACAGGAGTAAACTATATAACCGTAAGAAAATGAGGTATTAATATGACATGGGGTACACAAGCACCACAAGCAACTAAGACGACAGAAGCACCACAAGGAGTGGTGTATAACGAAGAATACTACCGTAATATGTTTAAGAATAACAAAGCACAATCTGTTGATTTGTCTATGGGAATGGTAGGTTGGGAAAACACCGCTAAGACAGGACTAGCACTATCTATGATGGATGCAGAAATCAAAGCAGGTAAAAAGGTAGCAGTATTTGATGTAGATAATTCAGCAAAATCTACCGTAGATTATATCTATCCCGATGCAGAAAACATTATGGTAATACCACTACACGATGAAACAGATGATTCTATCTTTGATACAGATAACAACGTAGATTACAAAGCATTGGTTGATAAGACTAATTGGTTTGTAAACATTCTAGCAGAAGAGGTAGCGACCAACCCCGATGATTGGGCAGGTGTAGTATTCGATGGTGGTTCGACATTCCTAAAGTGGTGTGAACACGCTATGAGAGCGTCATTACTAAGTCGTGGTATCATTGAAACAGAAGATGGTACTTTTAACCAAAAAGAATGGCGAGAACGTAATCGTATGAACAGAAATGTTCTGACTAGGATTCATGCTTTGCCTGTACCTAAAGTATTCTTTACCTTCCACCTAAAACCTGTACAGCAGTATATGGATGACGGTACAGGTAAGAAAGTGCTAATGACAGTCGGTGATAGACCCGATTGGGATAAAGGTACTATGCGTAAGTTTTCGCAACAGATTTTCCTAAATAGATACATGAAAAAGGCAGACGTAGCCGCAGGTGTTAAGGGCGATAAAACCTTAGCCGATGGTGAGTGGGCTATAAAAGGTACTATTGAGGAAATGAAAGGTAAGAACATGGAGTATGTAGGTACAACACATACTATTTTGACGGTGAAAAGCGGGAAGGTAGAGTGGACAGGACTACCTTTCTTAAATGAGTGAGGTGATAATATGCAATCTATCGTAGATACACAATCGTTGATATGGTTGCTAAGGTGTACACAACGTAGACAAACCATTTCCGGTAAAAATATACCACAAGTTTCGGCTTGTATGTTGAATGCCGTAGGTGGTAGAATGTCTACTTGTTCTCTCACTAAAGATGGTGTATCATCTGTAGGTATCTTCTCGATACCATCTACAGGAGAAGCCAAAATACCTGTTAGCGACATAGAGACTATGTTGGGAATACTAAAGTATCATGGAAATGCTTTGACCTTAACTTATGATAATGATAAGTTAAAACTAAAGTCTAGGTATAAGCAAACAACGCTTACTGCTTCCGAGAATGCCTTGGCTTTCCCACATAGTCCTACCACATTAAATGAGTGGTCTAATACATCAATAACATTTGCCGCAAAACTAAATGTAGGTAATGAAATAGGATATACTATGAATGATGGTAGTATCTTACAACCTGCTTGTTCTTGGGAATCGGTAGATGCAGTACGTTTATTTGAAGCAGTTAGATGTGATGAAATGAACGGACAAAAATTGAACACATTCACTTTTAAGGGAGATGAAAACGGACTTAGTGTTGTCGTTGGTAAGGAATTAAAAGGTAGAACAGAATATGAGTTAGATAGGAGAAGCACTCAATGGCCTTTCATGGCTACCTATCAAGGTGGATTCAATAATCTATTTGCTAACATTAACGGTAAAATAAACTTATACTTTTTTGATTTCACACAATGGGAACAAGGCGTTAAATTGCTTATAACTTTAGGTGATGGCGACTTTATTTTTCAATCAGCACTACTAGGAGATGAATATATATGATAATGAATACAGAAGTAATAGCGACACCAACAGACAGCAGCGTAGATAACCCTACTTTCTATACGATAAGGGATTTTATAGTGCCTACTCCCTCTAATGGTGGGTTAGCAACATTTACATTTACGGGTAAACACGGTGAAAACTTTGTTGCATCGGTAAAGGTTAGACAGGAGTTAGACCCACTTTATAGGGATGAGATATGGCTAAACAAACAATATGTAGAGATGGAAAGAAGTATGGCTGATATAGCAGACCAATTTGGTATTACACCTGCGGCCATCAATCAATGGTTAAACAAATATGATATACCTACAAGAAGTAGGGGTAGAGGTAATGAGTAATTGCGAGCATTGTGGTAAACCTTTAGTACCTATTGGTACATCCCGTAAAAATGGGAAGGCTACACACAATGATTGGGGTACTCGTAGATTACACAAGAAATGTTGGATGGAATTAAAAGATTATAACCGTAAGATTAGGTGGAATAGTTATGATAGTAGAGCAAGGCAAAGGTAGAGAAGTCCTAGTGAGGTATAGAGATGCACAAGGAAATAGAAAAACCGAGTCAATCAAAGGCCACTGTCCGTACTGTTTTAT
>JAAHTG010001976.1_pt1 | contig 12586 bp, 12 predicted proteins | sample 6116081 | NCBI WGS metagenome assembly JAAHTG01 (sample SAMN13939989, study PRJNA603662) | sponge metagenome | isolation source: marine sponge | host: Mycale hentscheli | place: New Zealand | collected 2005
ATAGCCCACCCTTATCAGAGATAAATCCTGAAATCAACTTGGCATTACCTATTGATGTTATTGGCCAGTCAAAAGGAGCCAGTGACGATAGAAGTGATGTCCGAAAAACTTGGATTGGTTAAATCCCACGTAATGAAAATTTCGGCGAAACTTCTAAAAGCAGGAATAGTTGAAACTCAACGTGGTAGAATAGGCGGGGTTTCATTGGCATCCAAGCCATCAGAAATTTCAGTAGGACAGGTGGTTAGAATAATTGAACCGGATTTTGCAGTTGTCGAGTGTATGCAAAATCAGGCGTCCACGTGCAGTTTCATGCCAAGCTGTAAGCTTAGAAAAACCATTCGGGATGCAACAGATGCTTTTTTATCTACTTTAGATAAGCAGACGCTCGATGGGCTTATTATAAAAACTTAGAGTTTTGATTATTCAGCAGCTTCGACACCATCCAGAAAATGGCCGGCGACCCAGCGGTGGAAGTGGTGTGTTGCTTCATCCATAACCGGTGAGAAATGCCCGCCATCAAACCCATCAGCTTTTCGGCCCATTTGCATGGCTTCGACAACGCCTACATCTTCTGCAAAGACACCTTTCCAGAAGGTAGCATTTGCTTCACGCATTCCTTGCCAGTCTTCAGAGCTCATTTCATCAGAAGCATAATAGATTTCGATGTGTTCCAATGTTTGCGTTGAACTTTTGGGCTCTAGCACAATACCGAATGTGTGGTCTTTATGTACACTGAGCATAACGTTCGGATAGAACGTGATGTATTCAGCTTCCTTGTCCCAACGCTCTGACAAGCCATCAAAAGCTGTGAAATTACGACCATCCTCATCAACTGCCATTGTAAAGGCTCGTGTTAACTGACCTGAAAATGGGCCATCGCTGAGGATGTTTTCGTGGTCTTCAAGCTTGGAAACCTCATTGAGACCAGGGTGGATAAAGGGCAGATGATAGGCTTCAGAATAGTTTTCTACTGCAAGCTTCCAATTTGTTTCCACTTGAAGTTTAAATGAAGATTCTTCACCGCCATGATAAATCGGTTTGCCAAATTCCTTCCAGCGCTCCAACACGTCTGCAAAATATTCTTCAAAGGGAGCTGCGTCACCGGAAATATTGACGAAAACCACGTCCTGATGGGTGTGGCTACGTACTTCAATGAGACCCAGTTGTGATTTGTCTATTGTTGGGTGGTCATGAATGCCGGGTCCACCAACATGTGGTGTTTGTTTCAACGCACCCTCAGTTGAATAGCACCAAGCATGATAGGGGCACCGCAGCAGACCAGTTGTTTTGCCGGCCTCCTGAACCAGTTTAACACCGCGGTGACGACATGCATTGTGAAATACCCGTATTTTTCCATCGCGCCCATGAGAAATGATAAAGGGATCCCCCAGAAATTCGACAGGCTTTACATCACCCGGTTCGGGCACATCCGTTCCAAAACCGATGCCAACCCAGTTTGGCGAGAAAATCTTGCGCTTTTCCTCTTTAATTGCTTCGGGAGATGTATAAAACCAATTCGGCATGCCCGTTGCCTTTTCGATTGGCAATGCAGCATTAGCAATTTCTGTTTTTAAAGGTGCGCTCATATCGGATTCTCCAATATCCCATGACATTTAGTCTAAACTGTCAGAAGCAAAAGCACAATTTAATGTCTGTCTGCGACGTCGATGTCGCGTGGTAGTTTAATTATTGTTGCCGTTCAAACTACCAATTTTACGGCCTGCCAACATTTCTCGCTTTCTGCCAAAACCCTTTACTTTCTCTACTTCAAAGCCAGCAGATTGAAGGCCGCGTTTAACAAATCCTGCAGCTGTATAGGTAGCAAAAGTGCCATTTTTTACGGTGTTTTTGCCCACTTCACTCATAATTTCCGTATTCCACAATTCTGGATTTTTGGCTGGAGAAAAGCCGTCCAAATACCAGGCGTCAGCATTGAGACTTTGTGTTGGCAATAAAACATTTGCATCACCAATATGAATGGTGAGTTTAATTTTGCTGGAAAAATATACGTCAATCGCGCCATGCTTCGGTTCCCAGATATTGATTAGTTTCGCGGTTAATTCTGAAAGTTCGGGCCAATGGGAGAGTGCCTTAGCCATCTCATCACTTGTGATTGGGTATTGCTCAAAGGAGATAAAATGCAGGCTGGAGTTTTCTATACTAAAATTTTGCCATTGGCGTACAGTTTCCAGGAAGTTTAATCCGGTTCCAAAGCCAAGTTCAGCGATCCTGCATATATCCATTTCAGGCCATCGCTCCAAAAGATCGTTGCCTTTGATGAAAACGTAGTCAGTTTCTGCCCGGCCATCGGCATTTGAGTAGTATGGGTCGTCAAATTGGGTGGAAACAGGAAAATCACCATCACGCCATTCTAGATCACTCACAATTTTTCCCTTGTTTTGAATCGCTTAGCGCGACAAGTTCTGAATATGATTCATAAAGCACAATCTGGCAAAATTTACGATACAGCGATCATTGGCGGAGGCGTATTAGGTCTTTGGGCAGCTCGTCATGCCATAAAACGTGGGGAAAAAGTTGTACTTCTTGAAAAGCAGAAAATAGGGGCGGGTGCCTCTAGAGGATTTCTTGGAGCGTTGATGCCCCATATGCCTGATAATTGGAATTTGAAGAAACAGTTTCAGTTTGAGGGGCTGGATACCCTGGAAGCTGTTATTGCTAACCTTGAAGAAGAAACCGGCGTGTCATGCGGCTATCGTCGATGTGGCCGGATCATGCCAATACCGAATGAGAAACTTCATGGCCAAATTGATCGGCGGATCAAGGGTGCCAATAAAAATTGGCAGGGAAAATATGCAATGAACCTTACGCAGGCTCAGGGTGCTGATTGGATTAACCCGGAAATTGCGAGATTTGGCATTCAGTACGACAGTTTATCAGCAAGAGTGAACCCCAGGGCCTATCTTTCAGCCCTTGCTGCTTCTGTGCGTGGGCAGTGTGATTTGCTTGAGGGATTTGAGGCCGTTGGTTTGAAAATAGCGAATGCTCAAGGTGAAGTTCGTTTGCAAAACGGCGATGAAATTACTGCAGCAAAAGTTATTGTTGCCAATGGTTATGAAGCTTATCCGTTATTACAGCCATTTATGGGCGTTTTGAATGAGAACAAGCCGATTGGCAGAGGCGTGAAAGGGCAGGCTGTTCTTTTAGATTACCCACACGATGATGATTTACCAATTGTCTATCATGATGGCTCCTATGTTGTGCCGCACAAGGGAAATAGAGTGGCGATCGGCTCAACATCAGAAAATGAATGGCAGGATGGCGATTTGTTTAATGAAAACAATATGGGTTTTTATGAGCGCGCAATTGAGTTAGTACCAGCTTTAAAAAACGCACCTATCATTGATAAATGGGCAGGGGTTAGACCCAGGAACACGCTGGAAGGACGCGGTACGGAGCCCTATTTTGGAGCTGTTGAGGGATACGAGAATTTAATTGCGCTCATTGGCGGGTTCAAGATTACGCTGGGGGTTGGGCATTTGGATGCATGCTAATCCAAAACCCCGCCATGATTTCGTCGCAACAAGAACAGTTTCAATCTGTAAAATCGTTTGATAGTCTCATTTAACTAAAACCGTTAAATAGAGCGATATGTCATGGCTAAATTTCCTGAAAGAGCTAGAGTTGTAATTGTTGGACAGGGGGGCATTGTTGGTGCTTCTGTTGCGCATCACCTCATTGAGCGCGGCTGGGACGATATTGTCGGCCTTGATATGTCTGCAATCCCAACCGATGTTGGTTCAACGTCACATGCATCTGATTTCTGTTATGCGACGGCGCATGACCAACTGACTTGTTCGACAACCATGTATTCCATTGATTTCTTCATGAAACGCGGAAACTACGCGAAAGTTGGCGGCCTTGAAGTTGCTCGCGTTGATGATGATGACCGTATGGAAGAGCTCAAGCGCAAGGTTGCTCTTGGCAAGGCGTTCGGCACCAATGCCTATATGATTTCGGCCAAGGAAGCGAAAGAGAAGTTTCCGCTGCTCGAAGAAGACATGATCCAGGGCGCGCTATGGGATCCTGATGCAGGCTTGGTTATTCCGCGTTCGCAAACTGTTGCGGGTGATTTGGTGCAAGAGGCTGAGGCAACTGGCAAGCTTACCACATTTGCAAATACTGAAGTTACCGATCTTATTATTGAAGACGGCCGTATTAAAGGGGTTGTGACCCCTAAGGGCAACATCATGGCTGATTACGTTGTGGTGTGTGCAGGTCTTTGGGGGCGTACGGTTGCCAAAATGGCCGGCGAAGATCTGCCTGTGATGCCAGTTGACCATCCACTGCTTTGGTTTGGGCCGTATAACGAATTTGACGGGACCGGTGAAGAGATCGGATATCCTCTGATGCGTGACCAAGGTAATTCTGCCTATATGCGCGATACCGGCGATTCCACTACTGCTGAAGGTGGCATGATTGAGTGGGGCTATTATGAGGAAAAGGATCCTCGTATGTGTCATCCACGTGATTTGCAATCCAAGGAAGAGGCACGTTTGTCACCGTCGCAACGTGATCTGGAAATGGATCAGATTATGGAGCCGCTTGAGCGGGCAATGGAGCTTACGCCGATACTGGGTGAGCTTGGTTTCGATGAGCGACGTTCTTTTAATGGACTATTGCAAGTTACAGCTGATGGCGGACCGTCCATTGGCGAAAGCCAAAAGGTGCGCGGGCTTTGGTATGCAGTATCTGTCTGGGTAAAAGATGGTCCCGGTACAGGCAAATACATTGCAGACTGGATGACTGATGGCCGCACGGAACTTGATCACTCATCGATTGATGTAGCGCGTTATTATCCTTTCCAGCAGGAAGAAGAGTATATTGAAGAGCGTTGTTATGAAACAGCATTCAAGATTTACAATCCTGCCGTTCATAGCCGCGAACCCTATACAGCTTCCCGCCATATGCGTCGCTCACCTTTTTACGAGCGTGAAGTGGAACTTGGCGGACACTTTATAAAGGCAGCAGGTTGGGAACGTGCACATGGCTATGCAGCCAACGCACATTTGCTCGAGAAATATGCTGATCGTGTTCCTGTTCGTGAGAACGAGTGGGATAATCGTCACTTCTGGCGTGTGTCCAATGCAGAACACCTGGAAATTTCCGAAAACGTCGGGATGGTCAACCTTTCCCACTTCGCAATATATGATGTGGTTGGTCCTGATCATGAAGCAATGATGGAATACCTTTGTGTTGCAAAAGTTGGCGGTACAATTCCAGTGGGCAAGGGTGTTTACACCCATTTCCTTGATGAAGATGGTGGTGTTCGTGCCGATTTGACCCTAATTCGTATGGCTGATCGTTATCGTGTAATCGATGGTGGTGACACGGGTAACCGCGACTTTGTCTACATGAAGCGTATGGCACAAGACAAAGGATTTGACGTAACGGTCGAAGATCGTACGACAGATTTTACTTGTATCGGCCTTTGGGGACCCAATGCGCGTGTAAACTTGCAAGCGGTTGCTGATGAGCCAGATGAATTGACGGATAAAAATTTCCCGTTTGCAGCGATTAAAACGTTCACTGTTAACGGTGTAAAAGTAACTGCGTTCCGTATTTCCTATGTGGGTGAACAAGGTTGGGAATTGCATTGTAAATATGAAGACGGCATTGCTCTTTGGGACGCGCTTTATGGGCAGGGAGTGGCGCCAATTGGTGTTGAAACCTATGCAAATAGTCGTCGCCTAGAAAAGTCATTACGTCTACAAAATGCTGACTTGTTGACGAACTACAATCTAATGGAAGCAGATCTTGCAAGACCAAAAGTCAAGGAAGCAGACTTCCATGGTAAAGCTGCTTATCTTGCGCAACGAGAGCGTGACCATCAGCCCGCAATGCTCTGTACTTTGGTCATGACAGACAATGTGGACAGTAAAGGTGTTGCGCGTTATCCAGTTGGAAATATGCCAATTATGGATAAAGCAGGTGATTTTTTGGTTGATAGTCTTGGGCGCCGATCTTTTGTGACGAGTGTTTCATATGGCCCGACGATCGGTAAGAATATTTGCCTGGCTTACTTGCCGCATGATCTGGCGAAAAAGGGTAATGAGTTCGTTGTTGAGTACTTTGGTGAGACATTCTCGGTTGAAGTAGCTGGCGTTGGATATGAGCCGCTATACGATCCGGAAAATTTAAAACCAAGAACATAACTGCAATCTTGAAATTACTTACAATTTAAGTACTTAAGAGCCCGTATACGTTAATATTACGGGCTTTTTTGTTAACAAAATTCACCAGTTGTTACATTTGTAATATTCCGTGTCTCCAATGCCATATTTGTGAGTTTTTTCAAGGGCTTATCGCGGATAAGAAAAGCTTGTCTTGAGTTAAAAGGAATTCTCCCAAAATGCGCAGTTTATAGCATCGGTCATGCTCATGGCAGCGTGGTCTTTTGGCTTGCTGAAAATTGATGCCAGTGATGTACGCGTATTGAAAATCTAAGGAAATAATTTTGAAATCTATTGTTAGTTGTGCGCAGCGTTCGCTGTTGGCATTAAGTGTGGCGTTTGGAGTTTTTGCAGGAACTACGTTTACAAATATTACTATTGCGGAAGCTGGAACTTACAGCATTGCTAAGCGTTATGTTGGACTGCATGAGCGCAAACATACCCGGAAATTAAGCAAATACATGGGTGTTAACCCTCGCAGAACACCTTGGTGTGGTGCATTTGTTGCTACCGTATCAAAGCGCGCAGGAAAAAAGATTCCAAATGGTCATTTGAGGGCTGCAAGCTGGAAGCGTGTAGGTAAAAGTGTGTCATTAAAGAATGCGCGCAAGGGTGATTTGGTAATTGTTCGCACCAAACGAGGGCATCATGTTGGTTTTTATGCTGGCCGAAAAAATGGCCGCGTTCAGGTGCTGGGTGGTAACCAATCCAACATGGTTAGGATAACCAATTTTCGTGCTCGTAACGTTCAATCTGTTCGACGTTACTAAAAAAATCAGCCATTAATTTTCCCCAGACTGGTCGCTTGTGGAGATCGCCTAAGGGGATTATGTTTATAGAATGGTTAGGCTGAAAAAGATTCGATATTTATTGAACGCATTTGGGACAGTTGCTTTTATAACAACAGCGGTTCTGAGTGTTGTTAAAATCGCGCATTCCCAAACAGCTAACTCGCCTAACAATTCTTCTAATGTCGTGACCGCTCTTAATGCGTCGCAATGGCAAGAACTTGAGAACGGACTGCAAGTTATTCGAGCAATGACTGAAGATGGTGTGGTACTAACCGCGTTCAAGATATCTCCGGACGATTTTACCTTCTCAATAGCTTTGCAAAACAGTGATACTGGGAGCCGGGTTAAAGAAATTGGTGAGCAGGAGGGAGCCGTAGTTGCATCCAATGCCGGATTTTTTGCGATAACCGATTCTGACGTTTTATACCCGATTGGATACTTGCGTCTAAATGAAAAAGTTCACTCAAAAGGCTGGCCAACAGCTGGAGGTGCTGTTGCATTTAAACCGGGCGGTATTCGATTGACACCATCCCATAAAGGATTACCTGCTGGCAAATTTGATGTCATCCAAAGCAAACCCATGCTGATTGAGCCTGGGGGAAATTGGGCGATGGGCAGTAATTCCGGCCTGCCAAAACCCCGGACAATTCTGTGTTTGCTGGAAGATGGTAATGTCATTCTTTCTACTGTAACACGTGTTGGCCTAACCCTGTTTGAAGCTGGTTGGATAATGCGCTCGTCAGGTGAGGGTGGTTTTTTTGGGTGTGATGCGGCTCTTGCCTTTGATGGAGGTCGATCTACACAGATTTGGTATTCTGGAGATGAAAAATATTCATCCAGTGGTATTTCACCTGTGCATAATTTCTTTGTTGTGAGGCAAAAAGAAGACTAATTTGTCTTCAGATTATTTTTTTGCTGACATGTTTTGAAAAATAGGCAATATGTTTCGTGAAATGCGATGGCGTCGTATTTTATGTATACTGGATAGCAAATCTATCTTTTTAGTCCTGAACGCCCGGATATCTTTTTCCGGGTTTGACAATACCCGGTAACCAAACGGAGATATGTCATGCAGAGACCCGATTTTTTCACTCTACATAACGGCGAAAAAGCCAAACTACCTTTTTCTGACAAGGAATATGAAAACCGTCTTGTTGCGCTACGCACTGTGATGGCTGCTGAGCAAATTGAAGCGATTGTTTTCACTTCAATGCATAATATAGCCTATTATTCTGGCTTTCTTTATTGCGCTTTCGGTCGCCCTTACGGTTGTGTCATTACACAAACTCGTTGTGTGACAATTTCTGCCAATATCGATCTTGGGCAACCTTGGCGCAGATCATTTGATGAGAATGTTATCTATACGGATTGGCGACGCGACAATTATATTCGCGCTGTGCAGTCTGTTGTTGGCAATGCCAAAAGTATTGGTACTGAGTTTGATCATTTGACACTCGAGATGCATGAAAAGTTCAAAGCAGCTTTTGAAGGCTCTAGCATAACAGACATTGCACCCGCAGTTATGAAGCTTCGCATGGTAAAGTCTTCAGAAGAGATTTCATTAATTAAAGAAGGCGCTCGCATTGCTGACCATGGTGGTGAGACGGTTCGGGCTGCAATTAAAGAGGGTGCTCGTGAAATTGATGTTGCTATGGCGGGCCGCGATGCAATGGAACTGGAAATTTCGCGGTCGCATCCTGATAGTGAAATAAGAGATAGTTGGGTTTGGTTCCAATCAGGTATTAATACAGATGGTGCCCATAACCCGGTTACAACCCGGAAGCTGGAGCAGGGTGATATCCTTTCCCTCAACACTTTCCCAATGATTTCTGCTTATTACACTGCTCTCGAGCGTACATTGTTTCTTGGCGAGCCGGATTCCAGGAGCTTGCAGGTTTGGGAAGCAAATGTTGAGGCGCACGAGCGTGGTTTGGAACTTATTCAACCCGGTAGCAAATGTTCTGACATAGTGGCTGATATCAATGAGATATTTGCAAGTCATGATCTCCTTCAATATCGCACCTTTGGATACGGACATTCTTTTGGGGTCTTGTCGCATTATTATGGGCGTGAAGCTGGCCTGGAATTAAGAGAAGATATTGATACCGTGCTTGAACCAGGAATGGTTGTATCAATAGAACCAATGGTCACAATTCCTGAAGGCCAGGCAGGAGCTGGCGGCTATCGTGAGCATGATATTCTTGTTGTGGGTGAAAATGGTGCGGAGAACATCACAAAGTTTCCATTTGGACCCGAGCATAATATCTGCTGAATAAAATAGTGTCTGGCAATTATGATTGTCAGACACGTTCCTGCAAAGGTGATTTTTCGTACATCTCGCGGTAGCACTTGGAAAAGTGTGAGGCGGAAACAAAACCACAAGCGATTGCCACATCTACCACAGCCATTGTTGATTGCATGAGTAAATGTCTTGCGCGATCTAACCGAATTTCCAGATAATATCTGGCAGGTGAACAACCCATGTGTTGCTGGAACAAGCGTTCGATTTGGCGTCGTGATAATCCAACAAAATCTGCAATTTCCACGAGCTGTAGTGGTTCTGCTATGTTGGCTTCCATAAATTCAATGATTAAAAGGACTTTTGCGTTTTGTACTCCAAGACGAGCACGAAGCGGTAAACGTTGGCGATCATTTGGATTGCGAACACGATCAGTAAGGGCTTGCTCACAAACGCGATTGACCAGATCTTCACCAAGGTCGCTTTCGATCATGGAAAGCATCATGTCGAGTGCAGCCGTTCCTCCAGCGCAGGTCCATGTATTGCCATCCATTTCGTAAAGATCTGCGTAAACATCAACATCTGGAAAGTTTTCTGCAAAGCCTGGCAGGTTTTCCCAATGAATTGCGCAGCGTTTGCCTTTTAACAGTCCTGCTGCTGCAAGAAGAAATGCAGCTGTACAAAGGCCGCCAATTGTGACGCCACTATTTTTGTTTTCTCTAATATAAGCAAAGAGTGATTTATCAACCGCTCTTTCAACATTCATTCCAGAACATAAAAACGTGTTTGATGGACGACGTGAGGTTGCAAGCGATTCACGTTCTTGTTTCAGGCTTGTTTTTACGGATACTTCAACGCCGCTTGAAGCAACTACCGGCTCTCCATCCATCGATGCTAGGCGCCAGGTATAATAATCTTCACCCAACATACGGTTTGCAATCCGTAAGGGTTCTATTGCGGTTGCGAACGCAATCATCGAAAAATCGGGTACAAGAAAAAATACAATTGAGCGGCTATCCACGTTAGCAGCTTTTTCAATTGTTCTGTTTGGTGTCGTAATGTTTTCCATTTATTTCAAACCAAAATAGTATCTTGTTGGCGACATTGGCAGGAAAAAGTATGATTGCAATCATAAAGTTCAATCTGGATCAGCTTTTTTATACAACAAGCTTAAAAAATCGAATTTTTTGATCACAATCTTGCCAATTCGCCAATTTCTGATATCTCGAAATCCCAATCTTCTGATGGTGTAATATCAATTGCCTGTTTTGAACCGTATTCCGTTGGTCTGGCAATAAATGCGGTCAGCAAGCCACAGCGCCTCGCTGCAACCAAATCTGAGTTGTGGGCAGCTACCATAACAACTTCATTTGGCTGTAACCCTAGTGCTGAAACTGATTTCAAATAGGCATCTGGATGGGGTTTATAGTTTTGAGCTACCTCTGCGCCGACAATACAATCCCAAGGCAATCCGCCAAATTTAGCAAGTCGCGTCATGAGAGCGATTGATCCATTGGAGCAGGGTGCAATTATTGCTCTTTCTTTTATGGCAGTTAGTCCCTCAGTACAGTCCTGCCACGGCGATAATTGTTCCCAAGCGCGATTCAGTTCTTGTTTTTCGGTTTCACTGAAACTTTTGCTCAGGTTTAACTCATTTAAAAGCTCATCAAGATTTTCTCTATGCAGTATGTCCAGTGGAAAATAAACGCGGTTGCCGGAACGAATTTTTTCCATTGCTGGTTGGTATTTTGCGCGCCAAGCATCTGCAAATGTATGTGGATCCTGATCAATTTTCTTGGCTTCGAAAAAACGTTGAGAGACATTTGCAACACCATTTCGCCAATCAACAATTGTCCCGAAAACATCAAATATGAATGCTTTTGGATACTTCTGGAGTGTTTCCATTGATGCCTCGTATCTTATGGGTTATTTTTGCTGGCTTTAACAATAAATAGCATAGGTTTTTTTGATTGGAAGAAGGATTCAAGATAGCCATAGTTCAATTATTCAAATGGAAGTTTTTTTATGGCCCAACCGACCCCTTCGCAAGCTGATATTCAGTCACTAATGCTGCTTTTGAAAACTGGAAAATATGCTGAGTTAGAAGAAAAATCTCGCCAGTTCACGAAGAAATTTCCGAAGGTTTTGGGGTTTTACGATCTTTTGAGCAAAGCACAGATTGGTCAAAAAGATGTTCAAGGTGTCATTCGTACGCTAAATAAAGAATCACATTTATGAATCAATTCAACGCCTTATCCAATAGCGTCTAGTACTGTGCGAGCTTGCAAAACTGTCTGCATAGATATTACTTGTATTTGCAGTTTTGTACTTTTTCCAACCAAAAGTCGCTTTTGGTTGCGATGAAATCGTAACCAACTCGGGGGTTTGTTTTTACCGCTGAAATTTCAGCCTGCGATTTAAGTTCCCGACATCCATTTTCTTCGGAGAAAAATATTCTCATACCCAACTCCTCCATGAAATAAATGCTGACTTCATTGGACTTGTCATTCCCGTGATCTTCATAAGTCACAAGGAGATTTCGATTTGCAAGGCTTTTGGCGCCTTTCATGGCGTCAATTTCAACCCCTTCAACATCCAGCTTCAGAACAATGGAATCTTTGCCTTGCGCATCAATCCAGTCCTGAAGGTCATCCAGTGCCAAGGTTTCAACATTACCTTCTTCACGATTTCCTTCGTTATCCAGCATGGAGCGTGCTTCATGTTTGTCGCCATGAATATTTACCATCTCACCGCTCTTAGAGAAAACTGCATTATGCCGTGTTTCAAATCGATTTTGGTTAAGTTCAGAATTTCGTTGTAGAAGTTTGAATGTGGTGGGATCGGCTTCGATAGCTATCGAAGGTTTGTTGCCGTAATCGTTTCCTGTAACAATCACTGACATATATCCAAAATTTGCACCACAATCGATATAGGCGTAATCAACGTCCTTTAGAGTTCTCAGAAAATCTTCTTCAGCTTGTGTATAAACATCACCATTGTATGCAAGACGAGCCCAATACCTATCTCCATATGGGTACTCAAAAACAGTGTCTTCTGAGAGAGAGGTTTGAACCGAGCGCGTGCTTGGGAGAAATGCTCTAACCAATCCAGCAGCTTTTGAAAAACCAACATAGGACACTGGTTTGGTCATCCAGGCAGCCGACTTGAGGGCAAACATACCAAGCTTTTCTATAACATTGGCATTCGTTATTTCATTTGACTTAAAGTCATGCAGAATGTGGGAACTAAGGGGCATTAGTATTTTCCAGTTTTTATAGTAACTACCTAGCTACTGGCTTTGTCATTGAACGCGAATTCGGGATAAGGATTTTATTAAGTTATTGATTCACAACGGATAGTTG
>JAAHTG010001979.1_pt1 | contig 12578 bp, 11 predicted proteins | sample 6116081 | NCBI WGS metagenome assembly JAAHTG01 (sample SAMN13939989, study PRJNA603662) | sponge metagenome | isolation source: marine sponge | host: Mycale hentscheli | place: New Zealand | collected 2005
TATGCAGGAGTAACAGGTTTTATTTTATTGTTTTGGTGGCTTCATCCTTGGTTAATGGTGGCCACTAGTAGAGTAGATTTTTAAAATTAATATAGATGATTACTGTCAGTTTCTTGCAAAATGTAGTTAGGGGGATTAATAATACTTAGGGGATCAATTATGTTCTCACGAAGAACAAACAATTGATAATTTACTGTTATCTTATAAGTTAACAAATAGAAAAATAAGAATATTATTTTTTCCTCTTAAAAATCGAACGACGATTTCTTTGATGGTTACAATCATTAGAAATTGTTACTTCCTCGAAAATAGGTACATTTGATTCTGGTTTTAAGTTGATTACGCTATAACTAGCATTTTTTAAATGATTACGGTTAACCAAAAGAATTTTCAAAAAGAAGTTTTAGAGCATCCACAAACTGTGCTGATCAATTTTTGGGCACCTTGGTGTGGTTTGTGTATAATGTTAAACCCGATCTTAACTAGAATAGAATGTCAGTGGCCAGAACGTCTTAAAATCGTTACTATTAATGCCGATGATAATTTGAAATTAGCAAATATTTATCGTTTAAATAATTTACCGACCCTAATTGTGATCAATAATGGACAGATTATCCATCGTTTTGAAGGTTTTCATAATCGAGAAGATATATATAGCACTATTAATCAAGCAATGTCCCAATTGTTACCCGAATCAATATAGTTGAAAATCTAGATAAATTGATTGTTAATGTTTTTTCGTGAGTGGACATTTTTTTAGCAAGATGAGTTTGCCAACTACATTAAACCTTTTGCGTAAAGTCAGTAATTTAGTCGAACTGAAGTTAAAATGTTGACAGGATATAAATATGATAAAGATAGTTATGGCAATGGCAAATTATATGGAGAGATTTAATAATTTTCTATTTTGATTGAGAAGATTAATCAAATAGTATCTTCAATGTTTGTGTAACTGCTATCTATGTCGTACACCCATATGCATAATAAATAAAAACTCGAATGGTTAGTCAACTTAGTAACAAAAAAATTTCTTATTTATTTACGGGAATTATTTTTCTGGTATTAAATATTATCGGACTAAGTTTGATGAATAAGTCAAAGCAAGCCTATCTCAATCAAGAAAAAGAAGATTTATTGGAATTAGTGCAAAAACAAGTGCTTGTTGCTGAACATGAATTAGAAGAATATATTTTTGCCAGTTTTGCTTTAGGGTTACTCGTTACTGAAACTGGCGGAAATTTATCGGGAAGTAAATTCGAGTCTTTAGCCAAAGATATTCAAAAACAATATTCTGACATAACTTCTCTTCAGTTAGCTCCTGAGGGTATTGTAAATCAAGTTTATCCCAGTAATTCTGCTTTTATTGGTGATAATCATTTTAGTGATTCCAATCATCAATGAGGAGCAATCTTAGGCCGAGATTCAAAAAAAGCTAATCTGACAGGGCCATTTCTTTTGGGTGAAAAAAACAATTTAGCTTTAGTAGCTCATGCACCTGTTTTTATTGATGATCAGTTTTGGGGATTAGCTATTACTTTTAGTGACTTTGATGATTTTTTAGAGGATATTGGTTTAGAAAATTCTTCTCAAAATAAATATATTTATCAATTGTCTGTCAAAGATGCGAAGACTGATGGAACAACAATTTTTTGGCAATCTGCTCAACAAATTTTACTCAATCCTTTAGAGATTAATATTAATGTTCTCAATGCTCCTGATTGGAAATTAGCGATCGCATTAAAAGAGTATAATCTTCCTGTATTATACCGTAATGAATTTAGAATATTAATCATCGCTTTCAATTTGATTATTACTTGGAGTATTTACCAAATATTAAGGTCACCTTATTTATTGAATCTTAAAGTTAAAGAAAAAACTCAAAAACTAGAAGAAACAAATCTGTCTTTAGAGGCTGAAATTAAAGAAAAACAGCAAATAACCCAAGATTTAAAGTTATGGCAAAGAGCATTAACTGAAAGTAGTAATGGAGTAGTTATTACAGGATTAATCGATCGTCAAAATAATATCAAATATCCCGTTCAATTTGTTAACCATGCTTTCACTCATTTAACAGGTTATACCTTAGAAGATGTGAAAGGTAAAAATTGTAGTTTTTTACAAGGGGATGAAACTAATCCAGAAGAGATTCTCAAATTACGCCATGCATTGGATAATGGTGAATCTTGTAATTTAATTCTCAAAAATTATCGTAAAGATAATACCTCTTTTTGGAATGAATTAACTATTAGTCCCATTAAAGACGAAGATGGTATATTAACGGGTTTTTTAGGCTTTCAAATTAATGTAAGCGATCGCATTGAAATCAAAAAAGCCTTAGAAAAAGAATATCAAAAAACTTGACTTTTAAAACAAATTACTAGCGATATACATCAAAGTTTAGATACTAAAACTATTTTACACACAGCAGTCGAAGGCTTGGGGAAAGCATTAAAAGTCGATGCTTCTACCACTCGTAAATATGGTGGTACAGGTTTAGGATTAGCTATTTGCAAACAATTAGCTCAAATGATGGGAGGCAATATTTGGCTGGAAAGTCATGGTTCTATTACAGGTGATGCTCCCGTAGATTGGGAGGAAAATGAACATAGATTAATCACTCCATCTAATATCGGTAGCACTTTTGCTTTTTCTCTTGCAGTGAAGTCCAACTCTCAAAATGATGATGGCGATAACAATGTTAGTAATTGGCAACAATATCAAGTAGATGAATTCAATTCTAAAAAAGACAATTATTCCCCAGAAATGGCTTCTTCCTCTTCTAATATTAGACTGCTGTTAGTGGAAGATAATCATATTAATCAACGAGTTATTAGTCTGGTTCTGAAAAAACATGGTTTTCGTGTAGATGTGGTGGGAAATGGTCTTGAAGCTTTGGAAACTCTGGAAAATGTTGCCTACGAAATTATTTTAATGGATGTAGAAATGCCTGAGATGGATGGTTTAACAGCCACAAGTATAATTCGTAAAAATACTAATTCTCCTACAATACCTTATATTATTGCGATTACTGCCTATGCAATGAAAGGCGATCGAGAAAAATGTTTAGAAGCAGGAATGAATGACTATATTTCTAAGCCTATCAAAGAAATAAATTTAATCACAGCCTTGGATAAAGCCATACAAACTCTCGATTTAGTTGCAGATTCATCCAGTCCAGAAAAATCGGATGGAGAATCTGATCAAGACAAAATTATTGACTACTATATCATTGATCAAATCAAAGATTTAGCCCAAGAAGATGCCGAAGAATTTTTATCGACTTTAATTGTTGAATATGAAAATAATGCCCAAGAAGCTTTTGTTGAATTAGATAAAGCTATATCTGATCATAATCAAACAGATATTGAATCTCAATCCCATCGTTTGGCTTCTAGTAGTCTGACTGTTGGTGCTGTTAAATTTTCTGAATTATGTCGTCAGTTAGAACATTGTGTCAATTCAATGACTATTCAAGAAATAGAACAAAAGTCTTTACAAATTAAAAAAGAATTTCAACGGTTTCTAATTGCCTTAAAAAAGGTTATTTAGCAAAGTGATTAATTTTTCATGGAAATTAACAACTCAAAACTGGTTAAAATATAATACCCTTAATTTGCGAGAATTAGAATAACTGAGTATAATTAAGAAAACTAGTTAGTACATATATACACAATGACTTTAAACATAGTTCATTTGGTCGGGCGTACAGGTACAGACCCAGAAATTCGTTACTTCGATTCAGGAGCAATCAAATGTCGTCTTACGTTAGCGGTGAATAGACCCACCAAAAGAGATGATCCCCCTGATTGGTTTGAATTAGAAATTTGGGGTAGAACTGCCGAAGTTGCTTCTAATTACGCCAAAAAAGGTTCTTTGATAGGTGTTCAAGGTTCTTTAAAAATTGATACTTGGGACGATCGCAATACAGGTGAAAAACGCTCTAAACCAATTATCAAAGTAGATAAACTTGATTTATTAGGTTCAAAACGAGACAATGAAAACTATCGGGAAAATCAAAATCAAAATAACTATTAAATAGCTAATGAAAATTGCTCTGGTTCATGAATGGTTAACTCCAAAAGCAACAGGGGGTTCGGATTCTGTGGCCCCAAAACTCCCCCCACTTACCGCTTCTCACCTGTTTGCCGTAATCTATTTTGAATCAGTTAATCCCGATAGTGATGTATACAGCAGTCAGATTAAAACGACTTTCATTCAACATTTACCTTTGAGCATTAATGGGTTACAAAAATATCTACCGATTTTACCCTTTGCTATTGAACAATTAGATGTTACTGAATATGACGTTGTTTTATCCTCCTCTCATGCTGTGGCGAAAGGAGTTATAACAAGACCAGATCAACCCCATATTTGTTATTGTCATAGTCCCATGCGTTATGCTTGGGATCTAACTTTTGATTATCTCAATCGCAATAATTTGGGCAAAGGAATACAAGGAATTGCGGCTCGTTACCTTTTACATCAAATAAGACAGTGGGATGTGATTTCCGCTAATCGTGTTGATTTTTTCATCGCTAATTCTCATCACACGGCGAGAAGAATATGGCGTTGTTATCGACGTAAAGCCAAAGTTATTTATCCTCCAGTACAAGTAGATAAGTTTCCTTTTCAAGCAGAAAAATCAGATTATTATCTCACGGTTTCTCGTCTGGTTAGTTATAAAAAAGTTGGTCTGATAGTTGAAGCTTTTAATCAATCAGGTTTACCTTTAATTGTAATTGGTGATGGTAGTGATATGAGTTACATAAAATCGATCGCTAAATCAAATATTACTCTTTTGGGCAGCGTTGACGATCAAACTGTTAAACAATATATGTCCAAGGCAAAAGCTTTTGTTTATGCGGCTTGTGAAGATTTTGGAATTGCGATCGTCGAAGCCCAAGCTTGCGGTACACCTGTTATTGCCTATGACGATGGTGGGGCAAAAGAAACGGTTATTGACATAAGAAAAGAACCAGATAAAGGCACAGGTATATTATTTTCTCCTCAAACAGTAGAAGGTTTGCTAGAAGGGATAAAAACTTTCAATTTACTCGAAAAGAAATTCCAACCAGAAAGAAATCGTTTCCACGCCCAAAAATTCAGTACAGAAGTCTTTAAACAAGAATATTTAGACTTTTTTAACCATTGTTATCAAAATTTTGAGCAAGAAAAAACCAAAAATTAAATTTTACGGTAATAATATATTAAACAAGAAATCAAATTATATTGTATTCTTAACTAACTAAGCAGTTTTATTATTTTACCCAAGAGGTGAAACTGAACTGTTAATTATGATGTGTGTGAGTTGAAGGAGTAAAATGACAGCTAATAGTCAGCTTGTTTCTATTAAAATAATCCAAGATTTAACAAGACGAGGTCTAATTAGATTATCTCGTGCTTCAATTATTAAAGAATTTTATAAGAGAACCTTTGATATTGTTTTCTCTACTTTTATGTTGCTGATTTTATCTCCGATATATATCGTATTGGCAATGTGTGTTCACTTTAGTTCTCCTGGTCCAATTTTTTATGCCCAAGAAAGAGTCGGTAAAAATTTTAAGCATTTTAAATGTATAAAATTTAGAACAATGGTTGTAAATGCAGATCAAATATTAAATGAGTTATTAGCTAAATCTCCTAAAAAAAGACGAGAATTTGCGGAAACTTTTAAATTGAAAGATGATCCGCGCATTACTTGGATAGGTAAATTTTTGAGAGTTACTAGTCTCGACGAATTACCACAATTTTTCAATGTTTTAATGGGTGACATGAGTGTGGTAGGGCCTCGTCCTCTTGTACCAGAAGAGGTTCATATGTATAGTAATAAAATGGAAAGAGTCTTAACGATAAAACCTGGTATAACGGGACTGTGGCAAGTGTCTGGAAGAAATGATATACCTTATTCTCAAAGGGTTTTGATTGATGTTTATTATGTTAATCATCATAATCCATTGTTAGATATTTGGATTGTCTTAAAAACCATTGGGGTGGTTCTTTTTTCTGAAGACAATGGAGCCTATTAAAATTCGTTGATGTTCTTGACTCACCACGGCTTTCTCATAAAAATGGTATCTATTTTTGAGGTAGGATAATAAATTGTCTCATTCACGATTGCAAATCTAACTATGGGTTACTTAGATGACATCAATGGAGAGCCTAAGCTTTAATTCAGCTCAAACGACTGTATTCCTCTGTGCTCTAGAAGAAAAGCTACCAGACCGACGTGACAATCGTGGCAAAAAACATAACTTAGCCCTCATTATCTGTGCTGTCGCCATTGTCATCATCGCTGGATGTGCTACCACTTCCAGAATTTTCCGCTTTATCCGCAATCGCATTGATTGGTTGGCTCAAATTACAGGGATTGTCGATGCCACACCTATTTCCCGAGCTAATTTACCTCGACTTTTGACTCAGGTGGATTGGTATAGTCTTAATCTTATTCTTGAGGAGCATTTCAACTTTTGTCTAGAATTCAATGCTTCTCAAGAATGGATAGCTGTGGATGGTAAAACTCTACGAGGAACTACCACTGTTGAAGACAAACAAGGACAAAGAACACTCTTGGCTGTCACCCAGATCAACAAAATGATTTTAGTTGAGAAACCCCTGCCCAGCAAAAAAGCGGCAGAGGTGACTCAGACTCAAATAATGTTGCATCACAGCGGTTTGGAGAAAGGAAAGCTGACTCTTGATGCATTACATCTTAACCCTGGTACCACTAAACAGATTAACCAAGCTGGTGGAAGCTATATTATTCAAGCTAAAGATAATCAGTCAATCTTAAAAGAACAATTACAGAAATTGGAAAAGACTCAAAAGCCTATTGGTAGTTATTTTACGGCGAATAAAGGTCATGGTCGGATTGAACTGCGAGAGGGTCGTTGTTTTGATGTAAGTGAGTTAGAGTATGCTCAACGATGGGCTAATAGTGGCTTTGCTACCCTGATTGTGATCGAACGTAAAACGAGAAAAAAATCAAAAAAGACCGAAGAGATCTCCTTTTATCTATCCAATCAAAAACTAAATCAAGGGCAATCATATCAAGGGCGCGAATTGTTCGATGCGATTCGAGGTCATTGGCAGGTGGAGTCGGATAATTGGATACGTGATGTGACTTTTAAGGAAGACTCAGTGCGAACCAAATCGGAAAATCAAGCTCAAGTGATGGCAAGTCTGCGTACTTTAGCAATGAAGTTATTACGCCAGGCTAAAATTCCGAATATGATGGCGGCACTAGATAATTTTTGCGATAGCAATAAACTGTTGGGAGAATTCCTCAAAAAGGTAGGATTTTGATGAGAAAGCCCTGGTTTCTCCTTTTATGGTTGATATTGATGCGATCGCAGTTTATGATTCAGGAGAGATACAATACTATATACTTTATCTCTCATCAGAAAGTTTTAACGATACAAGTATTATCCAAATGCTGATGACAGATAATTCTAATTATTCAACTGCTGAAGGTATTCATGTTGGTACATCCATTAAAGAAGCAGAGCAAATATATGGTAAAGCGAGTCTTTCTTATAATGTTAATAATGAATCAAGAGAATACGTAAAATTTGCCAATCAACCATTTTCTAATATCTATTTTCGGGCAATTTCTAATAATGATGGTTTTGCAGGTATTTATGAACAAGCCATACAAGAGTATAACGAAACTGGTATTTTTCAGGATGATGGGACTATCAATCTGATTGAAATTGTTGATAATAATTGAATTCAAATAACATCTTATCTCCACAAGTCCATTAATTAGTTTTTCCTCCAAAACCTAATTATCAATCTTCACTCCATCAACTACAGATTTAATCCCCGTGCCACTTTCAAAGGGAGTAGAGTTGCCTTCCCAGTTAAAATCGCTAATACGTAAATTAATCGAACCGATTTCTAAAATGGGGTTATAACGTAAAATCACATTATAAGTGCGACGACTATATTCTAAAAAATAATCAGTACTAATTTCTTCACTTGTATCTAGATTATAAAAAGTCTGTATACCGATTCTAAACGGACCATATAACTGTTGTGTCAATCCTACAGACAACAGTTGAGTATCAACAAATCGATCGAATAAGAAAGGAGATTCATCACCAAAAAAAGCTTGACTAAAACTAACATTAAATGCAGTATAGTCGAAATAACGACGAGAAAAATGACCAAACTGTCCTTCCAAACCAATCGTTGCTGTCAGATTTGGTTGGCTATCACCACTACTATAATAAGTGGCAACTCCGCTTAAACCTATATTTAAGGCGACATAAGGCACCACAGGTGTCGAAGTGTATTTTAAGCCTTCTTCCGCTGTTGCAGGCAAAGCTTCACCAGTCCATAAAATAATATTTCCGGAAATCGATGCTCCTGCTTGCAGACGAGTTAAAGTAAGTAAACCTCTATCTCTTCCGCCTAATAAGTCAGGCTTGTCGCTTTCAGCTCGGATACTTTGCACTGAACCTTGATATTCTACGCCAAAACGAGAGTTACCAATAGGAATATAAGGAGAAGAAATTAAGGCTCTAAAACTCTCTTGCACGGTTCTAAATCCGAGAGAACCATTAAATAAGCGATGGCGATAGTTGTATTGTAAACTTAAATTATGAGGACGAGATAAATTACCTATTTTCTGATTGAGTTTAACATTTGCCCGTAATCGACTATCAATATTATCCAAGTCTAATCCCGTTAAATTGCCATTAGCTTGAAAACTTAAACGGTCAGTAAATCTAGCTTCCAATCTACTCAGCAAACCATAACTTGAACCTTCAAATAAACCACCATTATCTCCGACATCATCATTACTGTTAAGGAAAAAATCGGGAAAAAAGGCTCTTTGTATTAAGATTCGAGGGGTTAAAGAAAATAAAATATTTTCATCACTATAAAGATCAAATTCCCGCTCAATATATAGTCCCCCTAAATCATTCCCATCAAAACCGATATTAAATAAACTCGGATTTCGATTACGTTGGTTAAAAACTAGGCGATTACGGAAAAGAGGAAGGGAAAATTTTTGATCGAAAACTAATCGAGACTTAGTGGTAATTAATTCATCTTGATAAGGAGATTTTTGATCTAAATAAGCTGAATCTGCTCTAATTTCAAACTCTGGAGGGGAAAAAGGATCATTGGTTATCCTGATATTAATCGCTTTCCAAGTTGTATCGTCAAAATTTACTTTTTCGGCTTGAAAGCGTAAACGATTAACTTGTCCACCATTTTGGCTCTCAATCGCTGGATTTTTTAGTGATTGTTCCAAAACATTTATATCTCTGGAACTACCCAATACAAAACTGTAGCCATTTTCAGAGACTACTCTTGTTAGGGGTTGATTCAGTTCAAATTTAGATGTCAATGGTTGTGGTTGTATCGGATTATTACCATTATCAATAGTGAAATCTCTGCTCAAACTAGGCTGATATATTTCTCCTCTGGCATTATATATTACACCTTTATCTTCCACAAAATAATACTCAAAGCGATCGCCTCTAAGTATTTGTTCACCTCTTTTCAAATTAACATTATTTTGAGCGACAGCAACTCTATCAACTAAATTCACCGAAATTTCATCAGCAATTAAAATCCCGTTAGAAAAACGAATTACAACATTACCCTTAGCTTTAATGATTTGTTCTTTATCTAAATATTCTTGTTCATCAGCCAAAATCTCGACTACATTTAAAGAATCAGAAAGATTACTTTTAGTCTCTTGACTGTCTTGAACAATTTCAAATTTTGGGGAATCAACTTCAAATTCAAACTGACGGACAGTGCCTTGACGAGTTTTAGTAATTAATTTCTGATTCGGTTTTTTCCATGGAGAGGAATAATCATTCTTTTGTATACCAATCTGTCTACCTAACGATTCCGCTGTCGTTTCTGGAGGCATTTCGATGTCAATAGGAATGGGATTATAAGGTGATATTTTTTTGGTAATGATGAGTTGGAAGAATTCGCTGGTTGATTTATTGTCGGTAAAACTCTATTTTCCGCCAAGATAAAAGATGATTGATTTTTATTAACAGGAGTCTGGCAAGTCAGTGAAGAATTTGGCGTACAGGTAATGAAAATACTACTTAAAATGGGAATCATCGGCTTGATTGCTTTTCTAAAGAAAATAGAATATCTGAGAAAATCGGTGGTACTGGAAATTTTCCAGATTTAAATATTAACAAGTATAGGAGAGATTGACACTTTAATTAGTGAAGATAGTCAAATACTTTGAATAGCAGAATTATTGCACTTGAGAATATCGATTATTTTTATCCCACTAGTAATTTATGTATTGCGATCAAAGTACTTTATGATAAATATAGTAAGGTGACTTGATGGGGAATAATGGATCAACTAACTGGATTAAAAAGTACTTCTGAGTTGCTGGAATTGATAAATAGTTTTGATGAAAAAATTACTTTAACTTCTGTGTTATACGATATTGACTCATTCAAAGGTGTTAATGATTTTTTTGGATTTGAACAAGCAGATCAAATTTTGATTCAGTTAGCTAATTTACTCAAAGACTATGCACAAAAATATCAAGGTCATATTTTTCGCTACGCTGGTGATGAGTTTCTACACGTCTTACCCCATAACACTGAACATGAAGCCGTTGAGATTGCTAATGGATTTGTGAAGTTGGTTCAAAATCAAAAAATTCCCTATGGACATCGTTACTCAAGTCGAAGGATATTAACGGTAAGTGCCGCTATCTTTTCTGCTTTTCCTATATCTACTGGAAAATATCCTCAAAAAATCGATCGAGTTTATCAAGGAATTAGAATGGCAAAAGAACCTTATGGTTTTTCCCATAATCATGGTTTTGGTGGTTTTGAAGAGCATAGTCAAGTTATTATTGTCTATTTATAAACTATTTGACGATCACTTTTAAATATTTAAGGTAAAAATAAGTCATTAGAATGACTTTGTTATATAGCAGAGAACTGGTTGATTAGGACATTGATGATTTCTAAAAGTATTGCTATGTAGAGATTTTAACCTTTGTCCTTTATCCTTTGCCTCTTGTCCTTTACTATACAAACAGATTCAATCAGAGCAAGAATGACAGTGATTAACGTAGGCAAAATCTATATTTTTATCTTTATAAGTAAAATCATAATTTGACCTTTTTCAATTTCAGGGCATTGGTAACAACAGAAACCGAACTAAAAGCCATTGCCGCTCCCGCTAACATGGGATTTAATAGTAAACCCCATAGAGGATAAAAAATACCTGTAGCAACGGGAATCCCAATTACATTGTAAATATAAGCAAAAAAGAGATTTTCCTTGATATTTTTCATGGTTGCTTTACTTAATTTGATTGCCGCTACAATGGATTGTAAATCTCCTGATATTAAGGTTATATCACTAGAGGCGATCGCAATATCTGTACCTGTACCAATAGCAAAACCCAAATCAGCTTGAGCCAAAGCAGGGGCATCATTGATCCCATCCCCTACCATCGCTACTAATTTGCCTGTTTTTTGCTGAATTTCCTTGATTTTTGCTGATTTATCATCAGGACGAACTTGGGCGTAAAAATGACGAATACCCACTTCTGAAGCTATCTTTTCGGCGGTGGCTTGATTATCTCCCGTTAACATCATCACTTCCAAACCCTGTTTTTGCAAAGCTTTAACTGCTTCTTGAGAAGAAGGCTTCAGAGCATCAGCAAGGGCGATTAAACCTTTAATTTTACCGTTGATAGCTATCCAAGCGTTAGTTTTCGCAAAAACTTCTTTATTACATAACTGCTCTAATTTGGTTGTGTTAATCCCCAATTCCTGTAACCACATTTTTGTCCCCACTTGTACAAAATTATTATTAATCATTCCTTCCACACCTCGCCCTGAAATTGCTTGAAAATTATCAACTTCATCAACAAGATTTTCAGGTACAGAAGGTTTATCATCCTTTGTAATTCTAAGTTGCGAGTTCACAGTTACGAGTTCTAAGTTTAATTGTAGTTGAGCATATTCGACGATCGATTCTGCGATAGGATGTTCAGATTGTCTTTCTAAACTGGCGACTAATTGTAAAATTTGTGGTTCTGTGGCAGTGCCTTCCACGGTGATAAAATCTGTTACCATTGGTTTGCCTGCGGTCAAAGTTCCTGTTTTATCGAGGACAATGGTTTTTAACTGATGAGCTAACTCCAAACTACTGGCATCTTTAATTAAAATACCGTGATTCGCTCCTAGTCCAGTTCCTACCATGATGGAAGTCGGAGTTGCTAACCCCAAGGCACAAGGACAAGCAATAATCAAAACATTGACACTAGCAATTAAGGCTAAGGTAAAATTGTCAGCTAATAACCACCAAGCACAGAAGGTGATCACTGCAATAATTATCACTGTAGGTACAAACCAACTAGTAATGCGATCGGCTAATTTTTGAATTGGTGCTTTACTACCTTGGGCTTGTTTAACTAATTCAACGATTTGAGCTAAAACGGTATCTTTTCCTACCCTTGTGGCCTGAAATTTAAAAATACCTGTTTTATTAATAGTTGCTCCCATTACCGCATCTCCCACGGGTTTTTTTCCTTGCTCAGGTGTCCGCGGTCCCCCTGCTGTC
>JAAHTG010001982.1_pt1 | contig 12571 bp, 1 predicted proteins | sample 6116081 | NCBI WGS metagenome assembly JAAHTG01 (sample SAMN13939989, study PRJNA603662) | sponge metagenome | isolation source: marine sponge | host: Mycale hentscheli | place: New Zealand | collected 2005
TTTGCAAACTCTATAGCACCTGCATAATCTGGTCTCACATTATAATTAGGATATAAAGAATTCTGATTATATGTATTAGCCATATTAGTTAAGAGAGCATTATTCTGCATGTTAATATTAGCATCGTGTGCCTGGTCTTTTGCAATCCTTTCAGCCTGCACTCGATTAGTATCATCAACATACTTAGAAGCAAAAGCACTGTTAGTTGCATCAATATTAGACCTACTAGCAGCATTTGCCTGTTCAAATCGATTATAAGCTGTTACGTCAGCTTCTTGTACATTCTGTACAGCTTCCCTGTTAGAAGCTGCTGCTTTATCAAATAAAGCCATACGACCTGCGTCAGTTGCGTTTTCTCCTAAACCTGCAGCTAAAGAATTAGCAGCGTGTATTCTAGTTAAAGGATCATTTCTTGTATAGTCAGCATCATTGTAATCAAGCTTTTGCATCATTGGCCAAAAATCTTCCTCTTGCGATTTAGCCCTCATAGCACCAGCTAAATTATTTTGATCCTGAACCCACGGTATCCTCTTAGGCGGAGTTCCTGTTGGCACATCGCCAGGGCCTTGTACACATTGACAAGTTGCAGCGTTCCATGTCCACGCTCCACCTGTTTTTGTTCCTACTGCACTGCTTCCTTCGTCTCCTTGATACTTCCGTAATTCTGAACCGTATGCGTTCTGTTCAAGCTCTTCAGGGTCATCATCTCTTGCCCCTTGACCACCGCCTCCAAAAGGGTTCCCATCTGCATCAAGAGGAATTCCGTCTTCGGTTACATCGGGAGTCACATCCGGAGTTACATCAGGAGGAGGATTAAAGAGAGGAGCTGTTGCACCACCTCCAGCGTTTCTCGCTGCACACTCTGCTTGTTTAGCTGCCGCGTCAGGACAAGCGTCTTCAACTACTGTTGTTTCTACTACTTCATCAGGCGCTATTTCATTTTGCACAGTAACGTGTGAACTAGAAGTAACTTTACCGTTTAAGCCGTCAAACTCTGAAACATTTTTATCATGCTGCCCGTGTCTTCCAGAGCTCCACCCTTCTGCAGAAGTCTCAATTGGTACATTAGCTAAAAGGTCTAGCTCAGCTTGTGGTGTATCAGGGTTATTTTTAATTTCACCTAGTGCAGCATACATAACTTGAAACTGTCTAGTATTAGCTTTGTATTGATCAGCAGTCATGTCATCTGGAATCAATCCTGCTTGTTTCATTCTTTCAAAGCTTTTTGCCCCATTAGCATCATTATGCTTGCAACCAGTAGGACGTGAGCCATCTGCTTGCATTTCACAACCGGCATCATAATTAAGATTTCCAGTTTCAGCTCTATTATTCATTTCATCGAATGTATAAAAAGATTGAAATGCTGCTTCCTTATCTTCTTCTATAGGGATAGGATTAGCTTGTCCAGCTGCTGTTGCATTATGAGCTTCTATGGCAGCTAAGTATGAATCATACCATAAATCTCTTACGCTACTAAAATCATCTCCGGAAAGAACAGACTGAAATGTTTCACTAGACCCTTCATCTCCTTGGTATTTTCGTAATGAGTCTTCACCTCCATATACAAATTTAGCTAAAGGGTTCCTTTTAAAAGGATTGCCACCGTAACCCATCACAGGTCCTCCGCATGTTAGACATGGAAGACCGCCTCCAGATTTCATTATTGGTCCTCCATTACGTTTCTCGGGCGCAGCATTTGGGTTCCACACATCATAGTGTGATCTTGTACCCATATCTACCCCAGGAAGAAAATCTAAAAGGTAGTCCCCCCAACTTAAATTACTATCTTTGTAACCTTCATAGTTTCTGTTTGTAGAAGCAATGTTAGGAATATTATCAATTCCCGATGTAGGCCCTAAGGGTCCCATTCCCTGAACAAGGTCAGTCCTCACACCTCCTGGTGGAATACTATCTCCTGTAGCCAGTGCCATTTGCCAGTCATATAATTCTCGTGCTTCATCATTTGACATAGGCTTATCCCATTGATCGTTATAACCCACACCTTCAGATGCGTTGCCCATAATCGACTGTAGTTCATTCCAAAGGCTACCTTCTGCAGTACTTACCTCATTAGAACCCTTATCCCCTTGGTACGTTGGTGGTCCCTGTTGTCCTTGAGCACTTTGCATTACTTGTTGTAGCACTTGCATTGCTTGTTCTTCTGGGATACCCATTTGAACTAACTGTTGCATTATTTGCTCAGGTTGCGCTCCTTGCTGTAATGCCTGTACAATTTCTTGCATTAACTGTTCTATATCACCACCACCTCCTTGTTCTCTCTGTTGTGGAGCTCCGTGATATGCCCCTGGCATCATTGTACCATCAGGAATTTGATGCATTGGACCGCCTTGGGCGGGCATACCTTGTCCTTGTTGATTTTGCGCTTCTGCTTTTTGATTATTAATTTCTTCTAGTTTAGCTATAAACTCTTCTGGATTAACACCTTTAGAAATTAAAAACGGATATGCTGCAAGAGGCACGTGTACATTTCCTTCTTCATCAAGAAAATCTTTTTTAGCTTCTTGCATAAAAGCTATTTTAGATAACTGAAGTTTGTTTTTATTTAACATTAACTCAGCTGTTTCTTCACTAATACTATCTTTATATTCATCAGCGCCGCCTTGAATAAATTTATTTAATGGGTGCTTTTTAGAAACCCAAGCAGGTGTTTGTTTTTTTGTAGATTCAATACCCAACGCAGCTAATTCTGTCTTATCAAATTTCATCTTTGCTGTGTCAGAAAAAATAAAAGACTGAGGTGGAAGGTTAAGAGGTGTACCTCCATTGCTGTGTCTATTTCCTCCTATAGTATGGAGTTCATGGATTCCATCATTATCTAAATCTGTCAGTGCTGTTTCTCCTTTTTCTGCTTCAAGATTAGCTTGAGTTCTAGGAATTCCACCGAGGGCCATAGTTTTTACAACCTTGCCGTTTATTACTTTATACCCGTCAGGTAAATTTTTAAGGTTAACCCTCATTCTGTATAATAATTCTAGGTTAGCACCCGCTGCAATAAGTTCTTGCATTAAAGCCTCATCTAAATCAACAACTTGTCCTCCATTTTTCATTTTTCCAAGAGACATTTTTTGTTCATTAATAGCACCTTGAGAAAACTGAAATGGAGACTCAGACATTTGCATAAATTGACGTAGTAACGCCGGGTCGTGTTCTACAGGTTGAGGCACCTCACCTTTGTTTTGATACATTTCAAGACCACGTTTTCCAAAACGCTCAACAATACCGTCATTAGGTCTTAACAAACCTGTATTTTGATCAAATTGACCATACAACCCGTCAGCATCTGCAGATCTAGCTGTAGCCATCTGGTCTGTTGTAGTTCCTGATATACCTTGAATTTCTTTTGCTTCTGCTTGTCTGTCACCAAACCAATCATTAAATATACCCGCGCCTTCTACAGCCATATCAGCAACTTCAGAAGCTCCTCTTACTACTTTGCTATCTAAAACTTTGTCTCCGGCGTAACGTGCCATGTTTCCTAGCTTCTGCCCGGTGGTGTCACCCCAACTTGTTTCTTGTTCAATTGTTCCTTGTGGAACTGGTATTCCGGGTCCTGGAGCAACAAGGCTTTTATCCATTTCTTCCCTTGGTATTTCTGTAAGAGGTTGCATTTCTAACATGTCAGGAGCTGCATCTGGTGCTACTGGTGGAGCAGGTAACCCAAGATCTTGATTTACTTGGAACATACCGCTTCCTATATTACCAGTAGTTGATACTGGTGTGGGTGTTGTAGATGCTTGGTTATTCTGAGATCGAGATTGAAGCCCGTCCAATATACTAGGCGCACCATTACGCATATCCTCTGTATTTTTATCTGTATTAGCTTGCGCTTGAGACATAAAGCCTATATCTTCACCAGTCGCCCCTCTACCCTGATTCCAATTATCTGGATTATAGTTGCCAAGGTTTGCTAATAAGTAAGGTGCAACTGCTGCATTAGGATTTCCAAATACATCTAGCTCATTTCCATCGTCATCATACTCACTTGTACCTATATGACCCTGAAATTTTTGTAATCCACCTCCGTATTTATTAGACTCTAATGTATCTTGGTAAGCTTGATTAGCTTGAGCTTGATTTGAAACTCCTGGAATAGTTTCTGTAGTTGTAGTTGTAACAGGTTCAGCAGGAACATAAGGCTCATCCGTAGTAGTAGTAGTAGTTCCTGTTGGAACTATAGGCGCATTAGCATCGTATGCTACATTCTGAGTACCGTCGTTATAAGAGTCTACTTCACCTTGAGGGTTAAATGTCATATACTGAGCTCCTGCCGCACTAAGTTTTTCATTTGCTAAATCAGCTGTAGTTCTAGCACTAGGATCAGGGTTAGCATAATCTACACCGCCGGTATCCCTGTTCCATGAAGACTCTGAAAAAACAGGATTTCCATTCTCATCTACTACTTCTTGTAGCCCAGTAAGATAGTTATCCATACCTTGCCAACCATTTAGGCCGTTTGCCATAGCTACATTTTTTGTTTCTACAGAACCGTCTGTATGATCGTAATACTGATCTTCATTTGTATTATTAGTAATTGTAGTTCTTTGATAATCTCGTTTATTAACAGATGGTTGAGGTGGTTTAGGTGTTACTACATCCTCTACTCCTCCTGCAACTCTATTCAAAAAACTAGCTAACCTACCGCCTGTTGTAGTGTGCATTGCTGAAGACTTATAAGGCTGATCTCTATATGCCCCACCCGGAGCAAGCCTAGGAAGATACTTACTGTAGTAGCTTTCTAAGTCTTTTTGAGAAACTTCAAAAGTTTGCTGTGGTGATTTTCGTTTTTTTCTTGACATATTCTTGTTAAGTAAAGTACTTCATTTATAATATACTAAATATCTGGCACATATTCTAATCAACTAAAGACTTCATGTAGTCTAATACACCTGTTCTAGCAGCTTTTGCATCATTATAATAAACCCTATTAAGTTTATTATATAAAGCTTTGACTTCACCACCTTCTTCAAACAACCCTCCAACATATTCCTCATACAGTCTTACAGCATTTTGTATTGTGCTGTTTGAAACGTTTTTGTCGTAAGTAGTCTTAAGCTCACCTGATACGTCTTTAGCATCAATTTCATACACTGTAGCGTAATTACCGTGCTTTAAAACATTGTTTATGTATTCAGGACCTGCAGGATTCCAACCGGCTATTAACGCCTCTTGTCTATTTGTAATGTGAGCAAACTCTTCATTATTTGCAATCAATCTATTTTGATAGCCTCTTTGTGTTTGAGAACGTATAGATAAAATAGCAATTGTACCTATTGCTGCTTTAGCAGGATCAGTAAAATCACGGCTTGATGTTATTCCTAGTTGAGAAAGTTTTGACTTTTCATCGTCATCTAAGTGTTTCCACCTAAGTTGCGTCCATCCTATACTTTTATCATCAACAGAACCAGACGAACTAAAAGTATCATAAGCAGCTTGTTCAAACAAAGGATCTGCACTAGATGAAGTTCCTAAATCAAAAAATGAACTTGCAACTTTTTTTCCAAGCTTAATACTATTAATAATTGAGCTGTTTTTTTCACCAAAGCCTGACTCTTGTCCAAATAACCCTATTGTTAACTTAACCATATCGTTATATGTATCACCATTTACTTTGGCAATTTTCATTATACGCTGCTTGTTATCCATTAGAGCTTTTAAAAAAGGTGCTGTTATTTTATTATATTCTTCATCATTATTTAAATCATAACTTTCAAGAAGACTAGCTTCGTTTTTATTTTTTTGCATTTGAGTTCTATCAAACTCAATCTTTATAGGCTTATAATTAAGCGTAGTTGGTGAAGTGTTTATTCCTTGTGAGTAAGGTTGTATATTACCATCCTCATCCTCATATTCTTTTTCTGAAGCTTTTCTATTTTTTTCAGATGCCTTAAATATTAATTTACCATTTTGGTACACAAATTCGTTACCTTCTTCTTCTGGTAGGATGTAAAGTCTTGTGCCCTCTGTGATTCCAGGGTTATCATACATCTCTCTGAGATCAGAACACCTACCATTAATACAACCGTGTGTCATATTCTTTTTTGTGATATCATCAGATATAGTATTTGTAAGCCTTGATGTATTTCTTAAACCATAAGGAACACCGTGTATACCTGTAGCAACTCTAATTCCACTTTCGTTTTTAAGACCAAAAGAAGGCACGCCTCTTCCTTGCCCTGTTTCATCATAGTAACCTTGACTGTTTTCTACTATACCATCAAGTGTAAATATACCAGCTCCCGTTTGAGAATTTCCAGCACGCCAGTCTACATCAAATGTACCTCTTGAATTTCTATCTCCTTCATTACCTCTAATTCCGTCTTCATTTATATCTTTAGATACAGTAACCGTTTGCGCATCACCTTCAAATGTACCAGTGCCTACAAGATATGTAGCAAAAGGTATATCGCTACCTTGTCTATATGCCTGTAACTCATGAGTTTGTTTGTTTAATATCATGTAGGTTTCGCCTTGAGAATTAGGTATTTTTATCTCATCTCCAACATTTATATTATTTGAGTCATTAATATGAGGGTTAGCATCCATAATATCTTTTACACTTGACCCGTGTGCTTGAGCAAGTAATGAAAGATTATCACCAAATGCTATAGTGTGTTTAGAAAACTCTGACGTAGATCCACTTAGCCTACCTGACTCATAGCCTGTTATCTTTTCTACATTATTCATTCTATTGAAATCAGCTATACCTTCTCTTTTTTGATCCCAATCTTGCCACACGTCTTGTGCAGCAGTTATGTTAAGAGCACCTCTACTAGAGTATAATGAATCTACTTGGTCCTGTTGGTTACCTAAAGCGGTTCTTACACTGTTTGGTATGTTTACAGGTTCGCTAGCTAAATTAGTAGTAAAAGAATCACCTTTATAATTAAATATATGATTAACCCCTAGATCTTCTCTTGCTGCACCAAAAGCTCCGTTAAAAGTTTCGTGATGATCATAACCAACATCAACAGGTTTTTCTTCTTCTTCCTCAACACTTGCAACAACAGGGGCAGCTACTTGTAACCTTTGACCAGGATAAATACTGTGTATGTTTCCTATATTATTCATGCTAGCAAGAGCATCTGTAGTCATATTATTTTTTTTAGCAATAGTGCTTAATACGTCACCACGTTTTACTATATACTCACCACCTGTTTCAAAAACATCTATTACTCCTATGTCTTCTAAGTGCTTTCTACCTGCATTTGTTAAAGAGCCTCCGTCTTTATATTGACGAACTAACTTTTTTGTTCTTTCTCGCGCTGAGTTAACGCTTCCACCTAATGCTTTTTTTTCTAATGCAGCGTTAAAACCTTCTAAATATTCTTCTGGAGTTTTGTTTTCTAAAGGTTTACCGTCTTTACCTAGTTGTCTTTCTTCTCCATAAAGCTTAGGAAACACATCAGCTAGCGGTCTTCCATCTCTAAGATGGTAGCCTATATAATGCCTTGTGCCTTTTCTCCCTAATATGTTAGATAAAGCAGCTATTTCTGTAGGTGTTAAATCTAATACAAACGGAGTACCATCTGGCCTAGTTATTTTGCTTTGATCTTCTGTATACTCCTTATATAAGTCTATACCATTGCTTTCAAGCCCTGGTATATTTTTTATTTCACCGTTGTACCTTTCTAAAAATAAGTTTTTTTGAAAAGTTGTGTCAGCAATAAACGCGTCTCGATCTCCATCATATTCAATACCATTTTTCTCAAAGTTATCAAATAAATCACCATAAAAACCTGATGCTGATGATTGTGGATTTTTCATTAACACTCCGTCAAGACTTTCTACATGTCTAATACCTTTTTCAAGATCATTAAAATTGACGGCAATTGAAGCGTCGTCTATTTCATTATGAAACTCACTCCAATCATTAGGTACTAAACTATTTCCATTCCACTTGTATCCTTCAGGTATTTCTCTAGGGCCCGCTTCTACACCTTCTTGTGCTGTAGGTAACGGTATTTCTCTAACTACACCAGGTTCAAATTGATGTGTTCCTGAATAAGGCGGAAGCACTCTACCATTAGCAAGTAAAGGGATACCAGTGTTTGACATGTCAATAACACCATTAGGTGTGTTGATGTCTATAAAAGGCTCCTCTCTAAAAGGAGAATCATCTCTGTATCCCATTTTTGATTTATTCATTACCGTGGTGATAGATTAATTTTAGTATTTGCTAATCTTAATAACATCTTAGCATCACCTGACACAGCTCTTCTGAGAACAACGTGATTATAATAATGTCTAAACTTTTTTCTTTGAAACTCTTCTTTGTTAAGATTAATGTTCTCCATGTTTAAGTCACGAATATACCCATTAAGTTGCGTTATATAAATAGGTTCTTGTACAGTAGAAAACTCGCCTCTATCATTAGTTACATCCCAGAATTGATTAAATCTATACTTTTGCTCTTCTTTGCTATAAAGAATATCTATATCATTTGCATTAATAATAGGATACATCATTATACCAGGCACGTCATTCTTAGGAGATAAGACAAGGTTTAATAGTCCTGACGTCTGCTCAGTATTGTATAACTCAGCTTGATCAAAATTAAACTCTAACAAATGGAATCTATCTCGCCCTCCATTCTTATACACATAGGCTTCAAGATTGTATTCAATGCTACGAACAGTATTTACAAGTTGTCCTGATGCTTGAAGTAAATCAACTTCCCAAGGAAAATCTTCCCCATAGTAATTAGAAAATAAATCTGTTCTTACGTTGTGTTTCCAAATAGAACCTGAACCAGCTAACGAAGGGACACAAGTTTCGTAATCCCACGTGCACATTAAAGGAACACTCAAATCAAGACACGTACCTGGTTCTGTTACTTCTGCTCCTAAAACAGGAGGATCACATTCACATGATTGAAGTACGCATTGAGGAGGATCAAAGTAGTTACAAGAGGCATTAGGATCTATTGTATATCCTGTTGGGCAAGAACACTCCATGCATTGAGGTGGATTGTTAGGTGCAGGTAAACAAGGATTTGTAGTAGCTAAAGGTGTTGTACCAGCAGCGCAGCTGCACGTGTAAGACGACAAACCTTCAAGAATATCATTTATTGTACCCGTTGTATTCTGAGAATTAAGAGCGGATGTTATTTCAAAATGATTTTCATTACACACAGCCGTATCAGTAGAAGCGTCATTAATAACACAATCAGAAGCATCTTCCCATCCACCTACATTACAACCTTGTAAAGATGCGTTATAGGATTTTAAATGAACTACTATAACTTCAATACCTGCATCAAAATTCTCTTGAATAGCACCAGCACTACAAAGACCAACCCCTTTGGGGCTTGTAATTACAATAGCTATTTTACGAGGTGCTGTTGACCCGGTTAAAATATTATTTCCTGCTAAAACTGCAGCATCAAAATCACCTGCGTTAACTGTAGGGGTCATTCCTGCCACCCCTGCATTACAAAGTGCAACATCATTTGTTAGAGCTTGAAGACTATGCCAATGATTAGTATAAGCATTAGTTTGATGTTTTCCTTCCCACTCTGCTATACCTACTTGTACATTTCCTGCTGCCATACCAATAGCTAAATTAGTTACAGGATTACCGTCAGATCCGTCATTACCTATAAGTTCTTCTACAAAGTTTGCTTGAGCAGCTATCATTTCAGCTCCACTATTTATATCGATAAACCTTTCAGTAGCTGAAATAAGAATAGCGACATCCATATCATCTGGAGATGCTGTAACAGTCGCATCAGTAAGCTCTACATTAGCACTAACAATAATATCTGTTATCTGAGCTGGTTCTTCTAATATAACATTCTTACAACAAAGCTCAGTTTCTGCATTATACGTATGATCAGCAGGGCAAGTTATTTTATCAGAAAATACCCCTTTTGTTGTCATAAAGTGATTAATACTGTTAAATGATAATTCAGGGTGCCAATCGTGGAATGATACCCAAGCTTTAGATTTAGGATCATAACTTACAGTCCAAGACGCATCTTCAAAATAATCTGTATCAGTTAATTCAACTGGTTTTGTCTGATCTACAGGTATTGTTGGTGTAGTTACTAAACAATTACAAAATCCAACTGTAGTACTGTCTTCGCAACCTGTAGAAAGACATTGGTAAACGGCTGGAGGACAGACGTTTTCAATAAGATCTTCTACAATTTGCGATATGTTTGCAGTTTCTTCAAGACTACCGTAATAACTATTACCCGAATTAGCAAAAAGATTAAAATAAGGTTGCTGATTAGTTACGTTAGGTGTAGTAACTTGATTATTAGGTTGTCTTGCGTCTAAACCAATAAAGTAAGTTTGCTGAGTACCGTAGACATTTGTATTGTTAATAATATTATCTTGCACCCAATCCGTAGCATCAGAAGTAGCTACATATATATCAGTCGCAACATAAGTATAAGTTTCTCCCGCATTAGTACAGCCGGTTGGATTATTGTCAAATGCAGAGTCAGTACACGTCCCAGATGATACAGAATCATACAAAGAACCAATAGTTACATCAGGTGTTACTGGGCTTACTGTGGCTCCACCAGCAGTAGCAGCAGGATGTATATCATTGGCACTAAGATAGTTACCCGCATTAATACTTGCAGTTCCAGACACACCATCGACATAATCAACTGTCTGTGTCCCATGAAACCCATCCCCTACTATAATAAGTCTTTTAGCTACATCTGGTCTAGAGTTAGCCCCATACAACAGGTTCATACCTGCCCAAACACCTCCAACTATGTCAGTTCCTGCGGGGGTATCTGTATCGTTTGTTGCATGCCAATATACAGAGTATTCTGCCATCCAGTCCGTTATGGTCCCTCCGTTTGATGTAAGTGCTATTTGTTCGCCTGGGTTAAACATGGTATCGTATAAAGTACTTCCCGAATCATACGATGAAAGATTTGCAGTTGTATTTCTACCAGCCCCAAAGTGTGCAATACCTATTCTAATTTCTTCAGCCTCAGAGTTTGCTTGAAGTCCTGTTACAATATCAGTAACAAATTGAATCATCGGGCCAACATTACCGTTACCTTTTATACTATTAGAGGAATCAACAACAATAACAATATCAGCTTCACATGCAGCATCTTCTATAGTTGCAGCTTCTAATTGATATTTTTCACACAGGTCTGTTTCTTCATTATAAAAATATCCAGGAGGACATCCATATGAAGCAGCTATTCCGTCACATGCTGTTAAATTATACGCAAAACCTTCACATGCATTATACAATATGCAATCTGACATCTCAGGTAATACACTGTAATCTTTTTTAGAAAAATAAACAAGATCATTATTAGGATCATATACCGACTGACAACCTATACCTGTAAGAGGGTTGTCACCTATAGGACAATCTTCAATACCCGGGAACTGTGCTAATAAAGTAGAAGGAAGATATTTGTTAAACCACCATTTCATTCCTTGATTAGAAATAGGATCTAAACCTTTACCTGCGTAGTTAAATATTTTACCCTGTGCTTGAGAAACAAAGAACACTCCTTGAGGAGTTGTTGCTACTGAACGATTGCTTTCACATGAGCCATACTCATGCGATAGGTCTGAATTAGCTATGTTTTGAGGTTCCTTATTAAAAAGACCACCATCACCTATAGTAAACTTAGTATTATTAGTTTGAATTGTATCCGTAGCATTAAACATACGAGGAGACAACGTAGGAAATAGCATTAAAGCGCTTGACTGAGATAGTTCTTTTATAGTAGTTATTCTATCCTTAAAGTCTTTAAAATTGTTAGGTAAGAATACACGCCAGTTATCTTTGCGCTTTTCTTGACTTGCTTGAAGCGAGTAAATAAGTCTTTTAGGATAGTCAACCCAACAAGAAGCAGCCACTAAAGGATCATAATATCTTGGTTGTATTTCACCCCAACTTGCAGAAATTTGTGCTTGGAAATATTTGTTACTTAACTGCTTATTATATTTGTAATAATTACCAGCCTGAATTATATCAGCATGAAAAAGTGCATTTACATCAGTAAAATCAAACTTGTCATAAAACCTTTTGTCGTTTTCCTCACCTCTGTCTCTAAAAGCTAGATTAAGTTCTGACTCAACAAAGAAATCAAGTACACCATTATTATGCGTGTACATAAATGCATCACGAACAGCAAATTTAGATCCTGCTTCTGTTGCCTCTAATGACTGATTTATTTCTCCTGACAACTCCGGTGTAGGGGCGCCTGCTGAAACTGGAGGACATGAAAAAGCATAGTCATTACTTCCTGTAGAACAATCGGCAGTGTCAAAAAAGCCTGCCGGTACATTCCAGTTATAATCAGCAGATGTTGCTATACCGTTACTATCTGTTGTAACAATATTGTGTGTAGCATATACAGTATCGCTTACAAAACTTACACCTGTTGCAATAACAGTTATTTGATTTGTAGAGTGATTATACGTACCTGATATAGTAATAGCACCTGGTGCATCGTAAGTATTTCCTAAGGTACCTACATAAGCTCTATTTAAATCAATTCCATTGCTAGTCCCGTGATTTGGCCATGCGTTATATTGAGCAAGAGTAGCACCAGCGTGAC
>JAAHTG010001376.1_pt1 | contig 12559 bp, 14 predicted proteins | sample 6116081 | NCBI WGS metagenome assembly JAAHTG01 (sample SAMN13939989, study PRJNA603662) | sponge metagenome | isolation source: marine sponge | host: Mycale hentscheli | place: New Zealand | collected 2005
TCGGATACGAGATCGGATGGTGACAGGGCTCCGGCGTTTGTATCCTCGCGCTAACATCGTGCGGCCTCAACCCGGCCAGGGATCGTGACCTTCATAGGCAGAAACCGCGTGCGGGTTCGGCAGAGCGCCGCGGCGTAGAGCCTGATCCGCAGTTGCGGAGGCCCAAACGAAAACGGCGGCCCAAAGACCGCCGCATCGTGTATGTCTCTGAGATGTGACCTAGACGGGGCGCCGGCGACGTGTAAGCGCCAGCCCGGCCACACCGAGACCCAAAAAGGCAAGCGTGCCAGGTTCCGCCACAGCGAGCTGCGGACCGCTCAGTGTTCTGAGGTCAAAAGGATCACCACCACGAAATTTGAGGGTATCAATGCCGCTATCTGGCGCATCGAACTGCCCCTTGATGAGCAACTGTCCTGCGCCGGCGATCGTCAAAAGCAGATCGGTTCCGGCATTCTCGAATGTAATGCTATCAATGTTCACACCCGCCGCAAACTGAACAACGTTGATATCATCGCTCGCTGCCTCAATGATCGTATCCAATTCATTGAACCCAGATATCGAGTAGGTATCCGCGCCGCCGCCGCCGATGAGAAGATCGTTGCCGCGACCACCATCCAGGAAGTCTGCACCAAGATGTCCATCCAGGATATCGTCGCCGGAATCTCCAAGAAGAATATCAAAAAACGCGGAACCGAAACCAATATCGTTACCGGTGCCGCCTAAAAGTGTCACCTGCACGTTTGAAAATCGCGCGTCGATCACATCATTGCCGTTGCCCGCCACAAAAGATTCGACGTTTTGAACGGCTCCGGCTTCGAGAAAATCGCCAAAGTTCGTAAAGAATATTGTGTCGAAGCCCGCTAGGCCGTCATAGGTCGTGTTGTTTACGTTGAATTCTTGATCATTGATATTGATCACATGTCCTGATGGACTAACGAGGATCGTGGTGACCTGGCTCAATGTTCCTTGGAACAATAGTGTGTCGTTGTTTATCGTCGCCGCCTGGGCTGACGGGCCCATTGAAACCAGGCCCAGCAGAAACCCTGCTGCGCCGATGAGTGACTTTTGCATATGCCGTTCTCCCGCCCGATCGCTCGGGACCAGTTACGCCCCTGGATGCCCTAACTTCTTTCTATTAGTTGATATCGCTTGCCTCATAAGGCTTTGAGTGGATTTTTCGAAAGGCAGCTAGGACGGCACGAAAAGTAAAGCCATTGACTCTCTTTGACATTTTCATAAGATACCAACTAATAGAAAAAAGTTGGCATCTTATTCAGGCTCTGTTAGCGTCACCAAATGGAGCCGAGAAAAGCGCGCAATGCCAACCATCCAAAGAAGGGTTCGTCGATCAAAGTCGAGCCGATCCGTGAGCTAAAATCCATCAAGCGTATCAAGAAGCAACTGAGAGGAAGTTCGCGAGACCTGTGCCTGTTCACACTCGGCATCAACACCGCATACCGTGCCAATGAGCTATTATCGATTACGGTTGGTCAGGTTGCGCATCTAAAGCCCGGTGATCGCCTGGATTTGAAGCAAAGCAAGAACAAGCGTTATCGCGCCACCACTCTCAACGCCGCAGTGATCGGATCGATCAAGGCCTGGTTAAAGGTACATCCCAATCCTTATCCTGAAGCACCGCTATTCATCTCACAAACAACCCCCAAGGCGCTTCAGGTTTCGACACTGAGCCGAATGGTCAAAACATGGTGTAAGGAAGCAACACTTCACGGCAACTTCGGATCGCACACGTTGCGCAAGACCTGGGGTTATCACCAACGCAAAACGTTCAAAAAACACACTGCCCTGCTCACCTGGGCCTATGGCCATTCATCGGAAGTACAGACACTCGATTATCTCTGCATCCAACCCAACGAAATCACGGAATTGTTCGCATCAGAACTTTAGCGAGTGCCACCAAATATCGTTTGTATACCGTCTATTATCAAACCGGACGGTTAACGAGGTTTTTGTAATACGCCTTCTGCAACTTCGGTGCTTCTGACGCATCTGCATCAATCTTGTTCGCTTCTGAAAAGGGGGGCAAAAGGAGGCATGGGAAATTCGTGTGCTGAGTTCCGAATTTAGCCAAAAGCCGCTGCTGCTCCCCGGAAATTGGATAGTCTCGTCAGCCCTCGCTCTGACCTGCCAGAAACTTACTTAGGCGCTCCAGAACACGGTCAGGCGCTTCCAGCTGCGGCAAGTGACCAACGCCTGGCAAGACCTCGAATGAAGCCTGTGGGATCAGCTCATGGAGAGCCTTTCCGCGCGCAAGCGGAATCCATGGATCGTCCTCACCCCATATAATTTTAACTGGGCAACGTATCTTCCCGAACAAAGGTTCCACCTCTGCGGTATAGCGCTCATCAGCTTGCGCAAATTGCCTGTAAAAGCTACTTCTACCATCATCGGTCAACCAAGGTGCGACAAGAGCCGCAATATCCTCGCGTTCGATGTCGTTGACGATCGCGCCCTGAATGTAAGCCTCAACAACCGCCTTGTGGATGTGCGGCGGAAGGCCCAAAAACGCATCCACGTGCCGGCCGACATGATCAAAAAACTCCGATCCCCAAGGGCGCATCGCAACGACGTTCATGAGCACGCAGCGGTCAAACTCACAGCCATGCAGCAAGTGCGCGCGAAGGGTCGTGGCACCACCAAAATCGTGCGCGACGACTTTGGGCCGGTCCAGGCTCCAAAGTGCAAACATTTCGGCGAAGACCCGTCCTTGAACATCCAGAGCAGTTCGTTCCTCAGGCTTCTTGTCGGATCGGCCATACCCCGGCATGTCGTACCAGTGAACGCGATAATGCTTTGCTAATTCTGGAATTACCCGATGCCATGAGAATGAGGACCAAGGCCATCCGTGAGCGAGCACTAGATTCGGTCCCTCGCCAAACCGGCCCGCTGCAACGCAGCCCGCGCTGGTCTCAAAGGTTTCGCCAAGATTCCAAGTCATCGGCAAATTCCCACCGCTTCTGTCTCGTACTACAATTATACCATCGATCAGCAAACGGCATGATGTTCGCTCCTTGCAGGTCCGCACCGGGTCAAAATGCGAAGTCGTGTCCGACGACCGGAACGTCGACTTCGGGGGGCAAAAGCAGACATAGTTCCTTTGCGACTGATCTCCGTCTAAAAACGCCTACGCGAACGCTGCGGTATTCGGTACGGCATCCGATGAGGTACGTAACGCGCCTTCTCTGACTGCACTCTTTTTTGTTCGTATAGTTTTATCTGGTCGAAAAATGGTTGAGGGTTGAAAATGCCTTTGCAGTGCCAGCCGATAAAGTTCTCTTTCCCGACCAAAGTGAAGTACGCTGTATGATCCAAGCCCATCGGAACGAGTAACCAAAGTCCGTGCAGTTGAATTTCATCACCGAAATCAAAAAAGACGGGTACAGGACTGGTGCACCATTCCTCCACGAGCCTGCAATCTAATGGATGAACTTTTACTAACAACGGTTTTTGGATTATCTGTATTCCGCCTCTCAGGGCCTCCATGAATTGCTTGAGGTCGTTCTTTCGACGAAGGCCATCAACGACCCACACCATATTTTCGTAAATCGCTGCCCGTGACCGCCGTTCGTCCGGCCTTATATATGAATGCTGAAACTCGATCACCCAGTCCTGATCTGTCTTCACATCGGCTATGTGTTTCTCGCCATCATTGGCCCAGCGCACAACTTCCTGCCACTCGACAGGAAAGTGGTTTTTCCAGTTTCGGTGCCACTCGGTTTCGTTTTCCCACCAGTGGTCGCACTGCCGTTTGCCCTTGTGCGCCCAGTGCCAGATGTTCTTTTCGCCACATTTGGCGATAGTTGTTGCCTCACACACTGGGCATTCACCGGACAGGCCCGGCAGGGCTTCTTGGCGTCGTCCATCAACAATGGTAAGTTTCATATTGCAAACCCTTTAAGTAGCCGCCGATGACCTCGCGAGGTCGCCAGCAGCCTGCCTTATTTCAGATGTTGCCTCCGGGGTGCAGCTTGTTGCCGCTTGTTTCTGCTATCGGGTCTCTTTGACAGAGTATTCTCGGTTCTTATGCCGTATGGCAGGTGGATTGAGCTCTTAAATCTCGTCCATTTCCGCTAGGACGGCGCACGGCCTATTGGCAAATGCGACAACACGCGAACGTTCGATACGAACTGGCTTATTTTACTAGAGGTAATCCTTTGGGCGTCGTAGCGTCTAGCGCGAGATGGGAAACATATCCAGCGACAGCGCCCGCTGCAGCACCCGCGCCAGCTCGGTACACGAGTGATACGATCATGTGCAGCAGCTCGACAAAAAACGATTGTGAACTACGTGCGGATTCCGCGTGACGATCCGCCAGTTGCCGAAGCTCGTTTTGAAGTTCATCGAGACTCCAGAGCGAAATCTGTACCGCCGAGCCTATTGGCACAATGCCATGGCCTATGCTTCGGTGACCCGGATGGGTCGGCGGATCTATGACATCGGGGAGCCGGCTGCCGAAACGGCCTCCAAGAGCACCGCCGAATGTTTCGATCGCCGTATGTATTGGCTCTTGATCCTGAGCGCGCCAATACGCGGCAGTTCCGCCGCATATTAGTCCTGCTGTATCGTGTATCTTTCGATTTGGCATGGCGTGAGTTTTGCTTTCTCGACCCAAGCGCTCAATGTTCGGTGTCGCGCGGCGGAAAGGGATCATTCCCTGGAGCGATTGTGTCTTTACTCCGGAAACGACCGTCGCGGCCTTGCGTCGTTAACTCGCCACCGCCTTGGTTTCCTAGCATGTCATGCGCCGCACCTACGGCTTCGCCTTGGGTTCGGTGTACCGATGAGGGACGGCTGGCATCGTTGCGCTTATTTGCCCAATTGCCGTCGGATCGGCGATACACCGTTCGATCTCTACCTTTACTCATTGTATTTCCTCGCGTTCAGTCTCCCCGATCAACAATCGGGAAGATCATCCAGGTTGTTGCGGTTCGTATTGTCTCGGTCTGTCCGGAGATATTTGCCATTCGGGCCATTGACCACACGAATTTCGGTTCGGCCTCCTTTCCACGGAACGTGGTAGGAGTGGGTACCGCTTTCGATGTCGCTGATGGTATCGGCTTTTTGCCGAGGCGACCAGCTTGCGCCATCGTCGCAAAGGGCAGTGATGTCACCGTCCTTGTCTTTGCCTGTTTTCCTCACTGGGCGATCAGCCATCTCTGAGTCCTTTTGTCGCAGTTGCGTCGATGCAGAATCAAATATATTGTTCTAATTAGTCCGTATTTAGACTTTTCATAATCTAAATGAAGACTAATATTCCTGTCAAGTATGAATATAGACTTAAGGGGGAAATCAGTTTGGAGACAACAACGGGAAATTCCACAAAGAATCAGAATGTTACGGAAGAAATTGACCAATCCGATGTTGCGCTGCGCGCTTTTTTTGGAATTGCAAAAGTATGGGGCCTTAACACGGAAGAACAGATTGCCCTTCTTGGAAAGCCCGCACGATCAACATATTTCAAGTGGAAGAAAAGCAGTGGTCAACTATCAAAAGACACGTTAGAACGCGTTTCGTATCTACTTGGAATATTCAAGGCGCTGGAAATACTCTTTCCGGATGCAAAATCTGCCGACGCATGGATACGTCGCCATAATGATGCGCCGTTATTTAACGGACAGTCGGCTCTGGATCGCATGTTGGCTGGTAGCGTATCGGATTTGTTTGTAGTTCGACGCTACTTGGATGCCCAGCGTGGGGGGTAACGGTGTCACCAATACCCGTGAGCAATATCTCGCTCGAACCTTGTTGGCGGATCATTCCGTCGCGGTATCCACCGGCGGACTTGCTCGAACGGATTTCGCCGTCACGCGACTGGCTAGCGCTTGCAGATATCGAATCCTTGACGAATGACCGTCTCCGTCATGAAACGGGTCTCGTAAATCTGGTGCATCCGGACGACGCTGTCAGCGGACCAGGCTCGTCCTTGATTATGGCGCCGTTCACGCACCTGGATCCAAATGGCGATCACTTCACAGATGGAACGTTTGGGGTTTGCTTCGCCGCATCCACGTTTGAAGCGTCGTTGGAATGGTCGATACGTCGGCGCGAGGCATTTCTTCAACATACAAATGAGCCACCCATCAATCTACAAATGCGCGTACTCAACATGGATCTAAAGGGCGCGCTGCATGACCTTTGCGGGGATTCTGCGATCGATCTCAACCAAATAGATTCCACGCGGACAGTTGGATGCCAGCTTCGCGGAGATGGATCTTACGGTGTTATATTCAACAATGTAGTTATCGAAGGCGCTAGCAACGTTGCCGTATTTCGGCCGTCAGTTCTCAGCAATTGTCGGCAGGAACGTCATCTCGCTTACAAGTGGGACGGTGAGCGCATTGCCAGCGTGTATGATTTTTCGACTGACCAAGTCATTCACCAGCGATAGCAGATATATTTAGGGAAAAGCCCAATCAATATCCGCACGTGGCGCCTCACGCTTATGGTTGGCTGACCGCTTGGGGGGCAAAAAGGAGACATAAAAATTTGCCTGCCGAGTTCCGAGTCTAACCAAATGGAGGCGTTGCGGGCTATCCAATAGTTGGGCAAACGCTTGCTAGACGTAATTTCATGCAAGCTGACTGAATGTATTGACCGAAATTGTAACGTCTTGTTTGGCGTTTAGAATATATCTACCCCGAGAATCCTTTTGAACTCGAATCGACAGGCTTTGGCCATCCTTTATGATTCCGACCTCTATATATTGGCGGATTTGGTTGCTTGGAAGGATAATATAATCGTTAAAATATCGATGCTCTCCTTTTTCACGGATTACGAATATATAGAAAGTTTGAAACGAATCCTTTGCGGTGAAGGTGCTCTTTTTTATTGTAAATGAAAATCCAGCGTTTTCTGTACTGTTTGATGTTTTTACCTGAATGTGGAAATATTTATTATCTTTACTGGCAACCACATCAATTCCATCATCAACGGCCATGGCAGAAGCGTTAAAACCATAAAATAGCAGCTCGCTTATCACTGCGCATTCACCAGCCTTGCCTGTATATTGGGTTGTGACAGCGGGGGCTAGGGTTGGTGCCGGTGTAACAACGGGCTTATTTTTAAGCCGATACAACCCTCTTTTAAAGCCACCCGTTTTGTTTTTGACTTTCGCGAATTGAGCCTTACCCGCTGTTTTTCTGGCATTGGCTGATAGGACAGCGGAAATTTTATCGGGTAACTTCGCAGCCAGTGTAGATATGTTAGGGTATCGAACAAGAAGCATTTCGGCGATGTCATTTACGTGTGCGGGTCCTCGGTGATCCGACATTACTTCGCTAATTTGTTCTATTAGGGTCATAAATATTCCCCAAAACGCATATAATTCAGCACAACATTAGCACGTCTGTTTCTGTTTTATACAATTTTTTGGGACTTTTATTTCCCATAGGTAAGCATGATGGCGAAATACATCTGCAAACGAGTTCAGTGCAAAAGCTTGCTTCATAACTGTTTTCCACTTGAGAATTTTATGACCACTGAAGAATTGACGAAACTCTTTTTAGTCAGTGGTCGAATGTCTCAAATAGGTCACCAAAAGACCACGACCCTGCCACGTAGTACGTCGACTTCAGGTGCAGGAAGGACATAAGAATAATCCTTTACGAGCTTTAGAACGAAGCTCTCCGGAGGAATACCGGGATCTCAAGAAGATCAGAATGGGCATTCCCGGGCTGAGGCACGGTAGGTTTCGGTGTTGTCTGTGCTGATTCTTTTTCGATGTCTTTGATCGAATGCATTGGCTTCGGCGGGGATGGTTTCCAAGCACTGAGATGCTGGCCTACGCGCTCGTAAAAGCTCTGCGCTAAGAGCTCAAGGTCTTCGATAAATGTCTTCCGGCCGACAAATCGCCTTGCGCTATCGCTCGTCAGCGTAACCTCAAAAGCCCTGATATTGGATGAAACTGGCTCGTTGTCGATTTTTTCGGGCTGGTCCCGAATTTCTGCGAGTGAATATACTGAATTTGCCGCTCGCGATGCCCATACGGCACTGATGCTAACCCCGTTCGGCTCGGCCATCTTAATTTGCCGCAACAACCAATTGAGACGCGCCTTAGAGGTCTTGCGGTCCTTTGGCGCATCCAGGCTCATTGAAATTCTTATGCTGCGGCTGCGCAAATCCGCGACGACTTTCATGTCTGCCGCTGCGTCTGGAATTTGAAGCGATGCCTCAAGCATACCGGCATTGCAGAGCCGCTCAATATCGTCGCTGATGCGTTTTTCAGGGTCGCTCAGAGATATCTTGGACAGTTTGGTCGTGATGTTGCAGCCAATTGTTCTGCTCATAATGAGCGTTAAGTCTCGGAGTTCCTGGTGCCAACCCCAGACAATTTGTTGGTCTAATTCTCCCTTTCGAATTCGTCCACCGGCCCGTATACGCTCTATCGCTTCGCTCCATTCTGCGGGCATAGAGGTAAACCCATTCACCCCGACGGAATCATGTGAAAAGTATCGAATAAATTCTCGGATCAGAAACGCCTGCTCAGGGTCTGCTACGAGCGACCGTTCGTGTATCAGGACGGCTTCTGTAAGAATTGCGGTCCAGGAAAAATGGTACAGTGAGACCTTGCGCGTTAGCGTCTTCGCGATTTGTATCGGATGATGCGCAGGGTGGGCGGCAAACTCATTCGAAATGGTGATAACGGCATCCAACGAATTGTCGCGTGAGAGCCGCACATATCGTTCGATCTGGTCCTTTTCTAGTGTATTGTTACCGACTTTCTCTTCGAGTAGCGCCGTCCAGGTTCTGTTCCCCGTTGCTACTTCGATAAAGCCATCCGGCCGATCCTTCTTGTCTGCCTGATCACGGTTTTTCAGGACGACTTCCGTAAACGTATTCAGCGATGACCTGGGGCCAATTCGCTGCCCTACTTGATTCAGCAGCGCATTGGCGAATGCCGGAACCGCTGATATTACAGAAAGGAATATCGATGCGGCTCGCTGTTCCTTGCTGGTATCCGCGACGACCGGAAATAGTCGCGCCGGGTCTCCGGATTCAAGCACGTCAGGCAGCTTTAACATTGAACTCCCCTAAAACTTAGTCAAACAGCGTTGCCCGTAATAGTCGGTAATCCGAACTTTACGACAAGCACAAGTGTTGCGGCAAGCTCGGCGGCGCGGAGCCACACGGAGCAGTGATTGGCCGCGATGGACCGTCTGCACACGAAAGGGCTAATCGCGGGCCCGGTGAACAAGGCGAAGTCCGTGGTCTTCGCCGGCGAAGGCTTGCAGCAGGCAGCGGAAACATGCCGGCCCATTTGCCCCACGTCGTAATTCGACGCAAATTTGACCACATGTAAACACGAACTACAGAGCGGGCACCTAATTAAGTATAGTGTCCTTAGAAATCACGTGAGCATCTGTAAACGCGACAGGATTGTCAGTTGCAGTGGGGCGACGATATCATTCACGGCGTTCTAAAGATGAGGGAAGGATGCAAGCCGTTGCCGAAGTACGGAGCCATATACATCGCCCACAACCCTCGCGACGGGGAGAACATGTTCAAGGTGGGCAAAACGGAACGTTCGGTGGAGGAGCGAATGGGTGAGCTCACCGCTGACACCTCCAACATCGGCACCTACGTGGCCGAGGCTTTCTTCGTCGTCACCAACGTTGATGCTGCCGAGAAGGCCTGCCATCGGCGTCTTAACCGATACCGGGTTCAGCCCAACCGTGAGTTTTTCGAGCTTGAGCTGGATCGCCTGGTTCTGTCCGTGGAGGAGGAGACCAAACCCTTTTCAGCCAACGACCTGGTGCCAGAGATCAGCCGCGAGGAAGCCGCCTCCGACAAAAAAAGCTCACTACAGAAGATTCAGGCGCTTCAGAAAGGTCGCGCCAACGCCAAGGAACAGTTTGAGCAAACTTGCCAAGAGGCGGAGATTGATCTGGAACGGAGCTTCCCTGTCGTCCACGAGAGGCTGGCCCACATCAGGGAGGAACTGCGCGACCTTAAATGTCTGTCCTGGCACATTCCGTCATCTTTTGAAGAGGCAAAGAACGCCCACGGGCGAATTGAGATGGGCTCGGTCATTTTCCACTCATCCTTTTCTGGGGAAGCGCCGGTCTTAGAGATTTCAGACATCAGAGGCGACATATACTCTGAGCCCGACTTATCCCGCGCCGTGAGTGAGCCAGAGGTCTGGTCGACCCACGGTAACGCCGAGTTCATCAAGTGGAGGGAGAAGGACGATGGCCGCTACGGCCGGGTTGAGATCAGCGGGAACGTAGATGCGCGCCAAAACGAATCGGGTGCCGGCAAAGTCGAGTTGCGCTTCCTGGTCCGCGCGGAATGTATACAATATGACGACTATAAAACAAGTTGGAAAAGCCGCCATGGGGATAGACAGTTTACCAATATCGAAGAGGCACTGGACGCCTTTGAGGAGTTGATCGTCTTAAACGCAGCGGCGCCCGTCGTTGATGTTCGGACCATGGGGGAAATGAGTTCATCCCGCCGGGGAAAGAGCTATCAGAAGGTTCGCGACCGAGGTTACTCGTTCTTTAAAAATACCCCCCAAGTGGAAGATATCTAACGTGGCCAGAAAATCAGCGAACATTACTGCCATCAAAGATGTTGATGGACGCCAAAAACAATCAGTGTTGGCACCATACCAGGCTGCCTCGGTGCTTTAGAAAAGGTAGCGTAGACAAATGCACAGGCGGTACCAATTGATCGCGTTCCGCACACCGCCGAAAGTCCGCAAAGGGTTAAATGCGGAGGTGCTGAAGTCCGAATTTAACGTCCGCTCTTGGGATAAAGCTGAGATGCGGATCCTCTGACCGGATACAATCAAGTTCATCGGCTGATAACGAACGTTTCACACGCACGACTCCGCACATTTTTAAATGCACGCGATTTGGATTGTTGGGATAAAAGATACTTTTGACTTGGCCCCAGGTAGCCAAATAGGTAGCCAAACGGGTTTCTTGCTCTTCTGGAAAACCCGGCGTTCGCGTAAACAGTGGTGACCGCTGAGGGATTCGAACCCTCGACCTACTGATTAAAAGTCAGTTGTGGATAAGATTCCATGGAACATTGTGAAACACCCTGAAATACCTCAAAGTACCTGTAGGTATTAGTTTCGTTTAAAAATAGTGTTTCTATTTATTCCATATGAATTCAGGCAGTAACGGTGAAATAGGTAGCCATACGGGTAGCCAAAACAATTCTTCAAAAGCGGAATTCATTGCGCTTACGGATAAAAGCGTAAAGTATTTAAAGGCAGCCGACAAGCGGCGCGTTGCCTGGTTCCAGGGCCTATCGGGCTTCGGCATTCGTGTAAGTCCGAAGGGTACCAAATCCTTCGTCTACAAGTATGACTTCGAAGGTCGGGACCGATGGATAACGTTTGGCCGCTATCCGGAACTCACACTCAAGAAGGCGCTCGAGCGATATAACGAAGCGGCCCTTCGAATGGAACGAGGCGAAGACCCCGCGAAAGCCTCCGTTATAAAGAATGAGGCCGACCGTGCGGCGTCAACGATCAAACAGCTGGCAGCAGATTACATCGATCTATACGCCAAGCCACACAAACGGTCATGGCAAGAGGACCAGCGCATCCTCGAACGAGACGTTCTGCCCATTTGGGGAAACAGACGCGCCCACGCCATCTCAAAGGCCGATGTCATTGCGTTGCTTGACGGTATCGTTGCACGCGGTGCGCCAGTCCAGGCCAATAGAACGTTGTCCGTGGTACGGCGCATGTTCAACTTCGCCATCGACAGAGATATTCTCGAGACCTCACCCTGCCACCGTGTGAAACCGCCAGCACCAGAAACGTCCAAGGACCGTTACTTGACCTTGGATGAAGTCAGGCTGTTCTGGAATCGGCTGGATACGGCCCCGCTCGACACAAAGACACGATTGGCGCTCAAGCTGACGCTTGTTTCGTTACAAAGGAGCGGCGAAATTCTGGGTATCCATATTCGGGAGCTCGATCTGGACAACGCAGTTTGGATAATTCCGAAGGAGCGGACGAAGAATATGCAGTCGCATTTGGTTCCCCTGTCACCGTTAGCGCTCGAGATCATTGAAGCGCTTTTGGAGCGCATCGCCGATGATGGGTTTCTGTTTCCATCGACACGGGAAAGCAGCACTTTCAAGAATTCCGTGCTGTCAAATGCGGTACGGCGCAATCTGGATTATTTTGGGATACCCAAGTTCACACCGCATGATCTCAGGCGAACAGGCTCAACCCAACTTGCCGCCTTCAAGGTTCCCCGCTTTGACAGAGAACGCCTGCTCAATCACACAGATCGAAGCGTCGGCGCGATATACGACATTTACGAATACCAAGATGAAAAACGAGCTTCGCTAAATCTATGGAGCGATATTATTTGCCACACGATCGAAAGCGATCGAAACGTAGATATGAGGGCCTTGAGTAAGAAGCTCAAATACGCAACATACTTCAGTGACTTGACCATGCCTCGGGCCTTTCCAGCCAGGACGCAATGTCCCGAATGCGATACCCAACCCGACCCCGTCGAAGCGCACCGGGGTTGTGGGGGCGGCGGGGGGGGGGGGGGGAGGCCAGGGAGTA
>JAAHTG010001990.1_pt1 | contig 12527 bp, 10 predicted proteins | sample 6116081 | NCBI WGS metagenome assembly JAAHTG01 (sample SAMN13939989, study PRJNA603662) | sponge metagenome | isolation source: marine sponge | host: Mycale hentscheli | place: New Zealand | collected 2005
CCCCCGCCCGCCCGGCTGGAGCAAGTCACCCGGCTCATAAGGACTGCCGGCGGCCTTGAAATATTGCTTCAGGCTGGCCGGGTCTGCCCCCAGACGCCCACGGTAACGAGACAGCGACGCCGACAACGCCCAGTTCATAATGAAACCCTCATCCGCCAGGCGGATAGCGGGCGCCATTACAGCAGAAAGCGGCAAGGCACCGTACTTTGCCTGCGCGTCAGTCAGGCCCATGACCGTGCCCGGCACGCCGGATGACTGCATACTGAACCGAGCACGCCGGTTGTCCACATCACCGCTAGCGTTCAAAAACATGTCGCGCGAGGCTGCCTGAGGTGCCATCTCCCTGTAGTCCAAGGCAATAACCCGGTCTTCCGACTTCAGATAAATCAGCATAAATCCGCCACCGCCAAGATTGCCAGCTTGCGGATGGGTAACAGCGAGGGCAAAGCCCGTCGCCACTGCAGCATCAATGGCGTTGCCGCCCATTTTAAGAATTTCCAAGCCTGCTTCACTGGCGTGCTTGTCTTGGCTAACCACCATACCCTTGCGAGCTAACGTTGGATGAAATTGCGTATTGTAGGTAATGATCGGGGTTGCTGTTTGCGCCGCCAAATGACCGGCTGTGCCACCAAGCAGCATAAGGCAAGCAAACAAAGAAAACAAAATACGCATGGACAAGCTCCGGTCACACTTATGAGAACAATTAGCGGTTTATAGCCTAATTCTGATGCACTGTAGCCTGTTCAATATTTTTTTCTACACCCATATATAAAATTCAGGATAAGCAAAATGTTACTGGTGCCTTCCCCAGTATGGACCTAGGCTTTTGCCAACGCAAAAATCACTCAGTTGCCGAGGATATACCATGACCAATAACCCAACGGTCACGATCGTGCAGGAAGCACCGGTGTTTCTGAACCTTGATGCCAGCACTGATAAGGCAATCGCCCATATCAGCGAAGCAGCAAAGGTCGGTGCCGACATTGTTGCCTTTGCAGAATGCTGGTTGCCCGGTTACCCGGTTTGGCTGGACTTTGCCCCAGGCGCCGCAATTTGGGATGAGCCAGGCGCAAAAACCCTGTTTCGGCTGCTGGCTGAAAACAGCGTGGTGGCAGGCGATAAGTATTTGGCGAAGCTGCAAGACGCGGCCACCAATTTGGGCGTTTACATCGTTATGGGTACCCATGAACGGGCTGGCGGAACGCTTTACAACAGCACCTTCACTTTCGCACCCGGTGCGGACGCGCCGACGCCGCACCGAAAGCTGGTGCCAACCTACACCGAACGGCTGGTTTGGGGCCGCGGAGACGGCTCGACGCTTCAGGCAGTCGAAACGCCGTGGGGTATTTTGGGCAGCCTTATTTGTTGGGAGCATTGGATGCCGTTTGCTCGTGCGGCCATGCATGCTCAGCACGAGTTTCTCCATGTGGCCCAGTGGCCAATTGTCAAAGACATGCATCAGGTTGCCAGCAGGCATTATGCGTTTGAGGGGCGCTGTGCGGTCGCGGCGGCGGGCTCGATCATGAGCAAAGACGACATACTCAGCGGGTTTGCTTCATTGGGCGTCAACGAACCGGGAGCCCAAGCCATGCTGGCATCCATGCCCGGTGAGGACACCGACTTTATTCACAACGGCGGCAGCGCGGTCATCGGTGCATCCGGCGATTATCTGGCTGAACCCGTTTTCGACCAAACCGGGCTAGTGGTCGCCGCCATAGACCTAGAAGCCCAGCGCGAGGCATGGCAAACGCTGGATACCGACGGGCACTATAGCAGGCCGGATATTTTCGAGTTGAGCGTTAACACTGCGCCGCAGCCCGGCGTAAAGTTTGAGAACAAGCCGTAAATCCGCGAAACGCTGCTTTACCCAACAATTTAATAGGGGGCTATTTTTCGTTTTCTTGCTTTGCCTTCAATTCCGCGCGCACTTGACGACCGGACACGACAAACTCCAGTCGGTTGCCTGAAGGTTCGCGGATCATCATATGAGTTGTTGGACCTTGCCCCATAAATTCTGGTGCAAATTCGATATGTACGCCGTCAACAGCCAAAAACTTCTGATGCAATTCGTGCAACGCTTTCAAGCTTTTGACAGTGAAAGCCAAGTGGTGCAGACCGACATTGTTTTTGCGGTTGAACTCAACTGCATTCTTGGGGTCAGTCACCTGCCAAAGGGTCACAAAAGCGTTGCCATCAGTCACAAAAACTGCCGGATAGTCAGGGTCACCGCCCGCCGTACGCCAGCCAAGCGTATCGGTAAAAAACGCTACGGACCGATCTAGGTCCTTTACCGCCAATCCGAGATGATTGATACCTGCGGTCACAATCGGGCTGTCATCCTGCGCGCCAACAGGCTCGTGCGTTGCCGCCATCAGAGCAGCCGCTAAATATATGAATAGTCTTTTATTTTTGATGTTTATCATTTCACTTCCTCACCACAAAAAAGGCCCCGCACTGCGGAGCCTCTTGATTTCTAGTCTTCTTCGTTGAGGCCAACGACCTCCGGATATTGCACATCCGCCTTCATGATGAAGCCGGGAATATCAACTTCCCATTTGGCTTTAATTTTGGCGTCATAGTTGAGATACAGTTTGCCATCGACGATTTTCCATTGATCCGGATCACCGCTTGCTTTGTACCCGCCCGCCATCGCCCACGCGCAGTAACCACCGTATTGCGGTGCATATTTTGTTGGGTCTGCCAGAAATTTGTCCAGGTTTTCCTGGCTGGCAAACCGCCATTTGGTATCCATATATTCGGTTTGGAATTTCTTGCTGCCTTTCACGGGTTTTCCCTCGGTGAAATAGGCAACAGTGTCATAACCGCTGACCGCATTGCTGCTGAAAACACCTGTGTAAATCGGATCGTCCACAGCTGAAGCAGCACCAGCAGCGACTGCGCCGCCCAGCACAATAAATGCGGTGGTAATAATAGTTTTGAAAAGTTTGTTCACGACACTAGCCCTATCTGTTGAAGTGAGAATTACTTAAATTACTGATGTGGATATAGAGGCAATTCTACCCCCATTCACTTCAAGTTCGATAAACCTTTTGTGTAAACCCCGGGACCAGTGGCCTGAAAACTGGCAAAATACTCAAAATTCAAAATAGAAATGGCAAAAATAGGAATGAAACTGGCCGAAACCGGAATCGAAACGACGGTTTTCAGGAGATCACTCGCCCAAAACGGCTTTCAAGCGGGCAATCTCGGACGGCTCTAATTTGAGAATTTCATCGAGCACTTCACGAGTATGCTCACCCAGTTTTGGTGGTGGCCGATTATAGCCAACTTTTGTTTTAGAAAATTGCATCGGGCTTGCCACCGTTGGCATCGCCTCACAGTTATCGCGCGCGATATTTTTTGACATCTCGCGCGCAACGACCTGTTCGTTGTCAAACACCCGTTTCATGCCGTTAATCGGTCCACCCGGCACAGTGTGCGCCTCCAAGAGTTCAACCCATTCGTCGGTGGTGCGAGATAGCATAATTTTCTCTATCAGCGGGATGAGGCTATCGCGGTTACTCACTCGTGCCGGATTGGTTGAGAACATATCATCAGCTGAGAGATCACCTCGTCCCACCGCCGCGCAAAAGCGTGCAAACTGACCATCATTGCCGATAGCGAGAATAAGATGTCCGTCTTTGGTGGTGAAGCTTTGGTAGGGCACAATTGAGGGATGGCTGTTACCCTGTCGTCCAGGCGCATTGCCTGAAACCAAGTAGCTCATACCCTGATTGGCTAAAACCGCCACTTGCGTATCCAAAAGCCCCATATCTATATGCTGGCCCTCGCCGGTTTTCTCTCGGTGGTGAAGTGCCGCTAAAATCGCAACCGTGCTATACATCCCGGTAAATAAGTCTGTAACAGCGACACCCGCACGCATTGGTCCGCCGCCCGGCACGCTGTCCGGCTCGCCGGTGATGCTCATCATGCCGCCAAGCCCCTGGATCAAGAGGTCATAGCCCGGCCGGTCGCGGTACGGACCAGTTTGACCAAAACCTGTTATGGACCAATATATTATCTCAGGGTTTACCGCCCGCAAACCTGCGTCGCCCAACCTGTATTTTGCCAGCCCACCCACTTTGAAATTCTCGACCACAATATCGCACTTGACTGCAAGCTTGCGCACAACCTCCTGGCCTTCCGCACAGGTTATATCAAGCGCGAGCGAACGCTTGCCGCGGTTTGCACTCATAAAATAGGCAGAAAGCTGATCGTCTTTATCGCCAAAAAAAGGTGGCCCCCAGGAACGCGTGTCATCGCCGTTGCCGGGTTTTTCAACCTTGATCACATCTGCGCCCAAATCGCCCAGCGTTTGCGTGGCCCATGGCCCAGCCAGTACACGACTAAGGTCGAGCACACGAATACCGTCAAGTGGGCCCTTCGCTTGTTGTATGGTGTTCTCTGGCACGTCTAGAAAAACGCCTGTAGGCCGGTTTGCGCCCGTCCGAGGATCAAGGTGTGAATATCATAGGTGCCTTCATAGGTATTCACCGTTTCCAGATTCACCATATGGCGCATCACGTGATACTCATCAGAAATACCGTTGCCGCCGTGCATGTCGCGCGACATACGGGCAATATCCAACGACTTGCCACAGCTGTTACGCTTGATCAGCGAAATGTTTTCCGGAGATGCGGTACCCTCGTCCAGCATACGCCCTACCCGCAGACAGGCCTGAAGCCCGAGAGTGATCTCGGTCTGCATGTCGGTCAGCTTTTTCTGCACCAGCTGGGTTTGTGCCAAAGGTTTGCCGAACTGCTGACGGTCGAGGGTATATTGCCGCCCTGCGTGCCAGCAGAACTCTGCCGCACCAAGCGCACCCCATGCAATGCCAAAACGTGCCTTATTCAGGCAACCAAACGGACCGCCAAGACCAAAAGCACCCGGCAGCAGGTTTTCTGCGGGTACAAAAACATTGTCCATCACAATTTCACCAGTAATAGAGGCACGAAGCGACAGCTTGCCTTCAATTTTAGGGGTGGTGAATCCTTCCATGCCGCGCTCAAGAATGAAGCCGCGAATGGTGCCATCTAGCTTGGCCCACACCACCGCAACATCGGCGATCGGGCTGTTGGTGATCCACATTTTACTGCCGTTCAACTGGTAGCCGCCTGCCACTTCCTCGGCGCGGGTCAGCATGCCACCGGGGTCAGAACCATGGTCAGGTTCGGTCAGGCCAAAGCATCCAATCCATTCGCCCGACGCCAACTTGGGCAGGTATTTTTGCCGCTGCTCGTCGGTGCCGTATGCATTGATAGGGTGCATCACCAAGGACGATTGCACGCTCATGGCAGAACGATAGCCGCTATCCACGCGCTCCACCTCGCGCGCGATCAATCCGTATGACACATGGTTCACGCCTGCGCCGCCGTATTCCTCGGGGATGGTCGCGCCCAGCAGACCCACATCGCCCAGCTCGCGCATAATCTCGCGGTCGAACACTTCATGGCGGTTGGCCTCAAGAATACGCGGCATAAGCTTGGCCTGGCAAAACTCGTGGGCGCTAGCCTGAATCATCCGCTCTTCTTCGCTGAGCTGCTCAGACAATAAAAACGGGTCTTCCCACTTAAAACTTGGTTTGCTGGACATTGGATTCTATCCTTGAATTTGTGAATATTTATGATCTAACCGCATGTATATAGAATAAACTGAGTAAAAAAAACGACTTTTCTGTATATCTTGATGATAAAATGATATCAATAATTCATGAAACGTCGATTACCGTCCCTGACCGCACTGGAATGTTTTGAAGCTGTTATGCGCAGCGGCCACGTCACCCGTGCGGCAGAAGGATTGAACTTGAGCCAAAGCGCCGTTAGCCGCCAGATCAAAAACCTGGAAGACTTTGTCCGCCAGCCCTTGTTCCGGCGCGAACGCAAACGACTAATTCCCACCAAGGCGGCCCACCAGTTCGCCGAAGCGGTTGGACCTCTGCTAGCCGAACTGGAAGTCGAAACTTTAAAAATGATCACCTGGGGTGCCTACGACAAGGTGTTGACCCTTGGCTTGTTACCCACTTTTGGCTCGCGCTGGTTAATCCCGCGCCTAAGCGGCTTTACCGCTGCACACCCGGACATCCAGATCAATATTGTCACCGGCCTGACCCATGAAGATTTTGTCGGGGCAGGCACCGACGTTGCGGTGCAATACGGCGATGGGAACTGGCCGGGCTTTGAGGCTCATCTGCTACAGCGCGAGACAATCGTTGCCGTTGTTTCAGCTGATCTGGCTCAAGGTAACAGCAACCCCTCAGTCGAGGATTTTGACCGACTGACCATGCGCACGCGACCAACGGCATGGGCGGAATGGCAAGGCACCTCAGACGATGGGACCAGCTCGCAAGCCACGGGAACCCGGTTCGAAAATTTTACCATGATGATCGAAGCTGTGCGCGCAGGGCTGGGCGTTGCAATACTGCCGGAAATGTATGTGCGCGAAGATCTCGATGGCGGCAAGCTGCTTGCCCCTTTCGGCCCGCCAGTGCGCAGCCAAGGGGCGTACTATTTGACTTATCCCGACCATCTATCTTCATCAGAAAAGGTTGTAGCATTTAGGAATTGGTTAATTAATGATGCAGTATCGTACTGAAGTTAAATAGACACTGAACGTTCAGCACAATAGACATAATGAACGGCACTGAATTGGGGGATTCGGAGTCAAGAAGAGATGAATGACTGGTTTTCGCCCATCGAGAGCAGATATACGCAAGACGAAAGCCTGCCAAAAATGTCCGAGGACCAGCAAGCATTTCTAGCGCGGTGGGTCAACAGAAGCGCCGATATTGATGGCGGCATTCCTTCACGAGCCGACTTCCCTCCCAATCATTTTGCGCTTCTGATGTCGAAAGTTACCGTTTTCGATATACTGCACTCGCCGCTTGATTTTCATTTCCGACTAATGGGGACAGGCGTTCGGGAAAACACACACAAAGACTTTACTGGTATAAACCTCTCCGAGCTGGATGACAAAGGTCCTGGAAGCAAAAGATGGACACAACTTGCGACCGTACTAAGACAAAAAGAGCCACTGTATGATGCCCTGCCCTATGTAGGCCCGCGCGTTTCAATCAAAATGGTAACAGTTCTTCTTGTCCCGATGGCGAGCGATCATCAGAATATTGATAAAATTTTTCAGGTAACAAATTTTATCAAAAGACAGCCGGTAAAATTGAACCACCACAGATAGCGCAAACACGAATTCAAAAAAAAACCGGGAACATCGCTGAACCCGGCCTTTGATTGTTTTGTCTCGCGCTTCTTACCAGATGGAAACGCGTTCCTCTGGTGGCAAATACAGCGCGTCGCCTTCCTTAACGTCGAATGCGTCATACCATTCCTGCATGTTGCGCACGACACCGTTCACGCGGAACTCAGCTGGTGAATGCGGATCAGATTTCAAGCGGTTGATAAGCGCTTCATCGCGGTACTTCACCTTCCATACTTGCGCCCAAGCCAGGAAGAAGCGCTGATCGCCAGTAAGACCGTCGATAATCGGAGCTTCCTTATCGCCGAGCGCCAACTTGTAGGCATGGTACGCCATCGCCAATCCACCAACATCGCCGATGTTTTCGCCCATGGTGAACTTGCCGTCGACAAAATAACCCTCAACTGCTTCATAGCCATCATACTGGGCACCGAGCATTGTTGTGCGCACCTCGAAAGCAGCGCGGTCGTCTTCAGTCCACCAATTGCGCTGCACGCCTTTTTCGTCGGACTTGGAGCCCTGATCATCAAAGCCGTGGCCCATTTCATGGCCAATCACCGCACCAATGCCGCCGTAATTTACCGCCAGATCTGCGCCCGGATCAAAGAAAGGTGCCTGCAAAATAGCCGCGGGGAAAACGATCTCGTTAAACTGCGGGTTATAATAAGCATTCACCTGATGCGGCGGCATGAACCATTCGCTTTTATCGGTTTTGCTAGTCAAGCGGTCAACTGAGCGCTGATGATTAACCGCACCAATGGCCTTTGCATTAGCAAACAGATCGCCTTTGACAATTTTAATCGCAGATGTGTCGCGCCAGTTGTCTGGGTATCCGATCTTTGGATTAAAGGTAGACAGTTTTGTGCGCGCTTGAACTTTGGTTTCATCGCCCATCCACTCCAGGCCATCGATACGCTGACCAAGAGCAATGCTCAGGTTTTCCACGAGCTGCACCATTTGCTGCTTGGACGATTCCGGGAAATAACGCTTCACATATACTTGGCCAATGGCCTCGCCGAGTGCGTTGAGCGCCCCTACACGGCGTGTTGCACGTTCCCAGCGTTCTCGCTGCTGCGGCTGACCACGGAGGGTTTTTCCGAAGAAATTGAAGTTTGCGGCATCAATCTCTTCGCTTAAAATAGCCGCATGATTTGAGATTGCATTGTAAGATAAGTAGGCTTTCCAGTCATCAACAGAGACTTCGTTGATGATACCTATCGTAGCAGCTACAGAGTCTGGGAACATGACATTCAATCGTTCGATGTCGGCCATACCGCGCGCACCAAAGAAGCTGTCCCAATCAAACCCGGCATACTCGGCTTTAAAATCAGCGTAATCAGCTGGGTTGAGCGTTTTGTCCCGATTGCGGCGTTCAGAACGAGGCCACTGCTTTTCTGCCAGTTTGGTCTCAATAGCGAGAATAGCTTCAGCTTTCGCCTCAGCGTCCTCGATACTGGCAAAGCCGAGCATCTCAACAATGTGTGCTACATAAGCGGCCCGCGTTTCCTTGAATTTATCAGTATCTTCAAGATAGTAATCGCGGTCCGGCAGGCTCATGCCGTCGATGCCCATGTTAAATTGATAGCGATCAGGGTTCTGGCGGTCGATCCCCAATCCGAATGTAATGGGTGATGTCAAATTGTCAGTCGCCGCGCGGCCGAACAAGACGGTAATATCTGCCACATTTTCTGCGGCTGCAATTTCAGCCAAAAGCGGACGGATCGGATCAATGCCACGCGCATTAATCGTCTCTACATCCATGTAGCTGTTGTAGTAATCGCTGATTTTCTGCTCGACCGTGCCATCGTCGAAAGTACCTGACGTCAAATCATCGATAATTGCTTTGGTGCGGTCACGGCTGCGGTCTCCGAGCACGGTAAAGGCGCCGTAACTGGTTTTGTCTGCCGGGATTTCAAATGTGTCATGCCAAGAGCCAGACGCGTACTGAAAGAAATTATCGCCGGGTTTTACACTTTCCTTGCGCGCAGTAAGGTCAACTCCCCATGTACCCAGTTCGGGTTTGACCATTGCTTCAGCAACCTCAGTCGCCCCGCTGTTATCGGTATTTGCTTGCTGATCGTCAGAGCACGCCGCGATCATAAGCGCAGCCACTGCAACAGACGTGTTCAGGAAAAATTTCATGGATCCCCTCCTATGTATTGATTGTTGCCAATTTATTATTTGTTTTTGTAGCCCAGCGAAAAGCCGCGCCGATGAGCAATCTGGCCAGCCTGACAAGACACCCCGCACGGCACGGTATAAGAACCCCGACACGAGTCAATATTTGTGGGAGCAAATTACTGTGATTTGGTACTAAAGTTTAGCGCGATAGATAGTTCACTATTGGTATCCGCCGGTCAGGCTACGATTATGACAGCGCGTGCCAGGCTTTCAGGACTTCCAGTTCTCGCTGCCGGGACAAACCCAAGCCACCCACCGGGAAGCTTGTTCCCCTGAAATTGTAGGAGCTATACCAACGCCAAGCAGCGCGCGCTGTGTCAGCAATTGGCCGGTACGACACGCCCGCAGCCAAACTCTTCGCGCCGTTTATCTGGTAAAACCCTGCGTCTTCATCCAGCGGCGCCCAAAGCGGCATGTCCGAGAAAGATCTGACACCCTGCTCGCGCCGGAGGAAATCAGGATCAACCCATGTCAGACGCGCCTGGCTGCCGATGGCACTGCGAGCGCCTTCAAGAAACTCCCGGAAGCGCAGCGGGTCTGCGGAACCGCAAATATTGTGAATACCAACACTTTTTTGCTCAATACCGTCGATAATCCATGCGGCCAGGTCGCGTACATCGACAAACTGCACCGGGTCCAAACCGGTTCCAGGGGCCAGAACCTCATCCTCAAGCGCCAGTTTGCGCAACCAGTAATGAAACGACGCACCGTCATCACGCGGACCCAGGACCGCGTGGCTGCGTGAGACGCCATATGCACCCGGATACAGTTCTTTTACGATCTGTTCTGCGACGGCCTTCTCGCCGCCATACCAGCCCGGGTCATTTACATGCGTGGATGCTTCTTCGGTGATGCCGGCACGGCTAAAGTCAGTGTAAACGGCAATGCTGGAACAGAAAAAATAATAATCCGTGCGCCCCTGCAGCAGTCTGGCGGTTTGTTCAACCAAACCCGATTGCTCTGGCCACACGTCAATCACTGCATCCCAGCGCCTGCTGCCTTCAAGTGCCGACAGATCCGTTTGGTCCAGGCTACGGTCGCCGCGCAACTTTTCAATGTCGGGGAACAGATAGGGTCGGGTGATGCCGCGATTAAACAGCGTAACCTCGTGCCCATTGGCAATCGCAGTCTCGACCACCGCCGGGCCCACAAAATTTGTTCCGCCGAGGACGAGGATTTTTTTCCTGGGCGCACGTCCAGAATTAGCCTTCGGCTGTGCCTGAGCCACGCCCGTTGCCAACAATGACACCAGACCGGCGGTAGAAAGTTCCAAAAATCGCCTTCGTTCCATAACGATAGTTATAACATAATGATCGTTGTTGATCCACTGGAATTTGCAGGGCACGAAATGAAGAGCTAACCACTAACAAATAATTCAGGCGGCAGTTTGCTGAGAATTTATGCAAATGTTTTGACCGACCTGAAAAGTCGGCCAAACCGATGCTATGTTTTAGCTGGTCGTTGCCAAACCCTTTTAGACAGACGCGTTGTGGTTATAGACGGTACGCGTGGGGTAAGGGATGTTCACACCTTTGGCGTCAAAGTCCTCTTTCACTGCTTTCAGCAGCGCCCAGTTCAGCGCCCAATAGTCCCCTGACGCACACCAGACCCGGATCATGATATTCACCGAGCTGTCGCCCAATTCGGTGACGGCAACCAGCGGCGCAGGATCACTCAGGCAGCGGTCATCAGCTGCGATAATGCCGGAAATAGCTTCCATTGCCTTGTCGATATTATCGTCATAGCCGATGCCAAAGACAATCTGAAGACGACGGGTGTCATGATAATTATAGTTCGAGATTGAGCTGCCCCAGACGGACCCATTCGGGATCATGATGCGCACATTGTCGCCGGTGTCCATCATGGTGGTAAAAAGTGAAATGGCTTTAACAACACCAGATTCCCCGCCGACCTCAACGAATTGGCCAACCTTGAACGGGCGGAAAATCAGCAGCATCACGCCAGCAGCCAGATTGGACAAGGTACCCTGCAGCGCCAAGCCAATGGCCAGACCGGCAGCACCCAAAAGAGCGACAACGCTGGTTGTTTCAACACCAAACTGATCAAGAAGTGCGATGCCGGTGAAAATAATGACGACATACTTGCCGAGACTGGCCATGAAAGACGACACGGTGACGTCAATCTTGTCGCTTTTGGCGAACATTTTGGTCAGGCGGCGTTCAACAAACCCAGCCAGCCACAAACCAATGATCAGTACCGCAAGTGCACCGAGAATAAGCAGACCCAAATCGATGCCCTGGGTCATTAGCGCGTCCCAGTCGACCGATTCATCACTAAAAAAATCCATAGTAAAACTCCCTAAATACAACCCCGACATACAATCCTGTGGCGGCACTATGCCAACATTCAATCTTTTTTCCAATACAAACTGTAGGGATTACAGTGACTTTTTGACATAATTGGCCGCCGCCTATTTTGAAATTTCAGGCAGCGGCCCTACATTCTAAATTCAACCATATTAACGGGAGAGTGATATGAGTGCGGCAGAGCTTCTGATCGATAAATCCGACATCAGTAAAGTGACTTTCAATGCAGGCTGCCCGGCAGCAGACCGACCACTGGAAGCAGGCGAAATTCGCTTTGAAGTGGAGCGCTTTGCCTTCACTGCCAACAATATCACCTATGCCGCCTTCGGCGAGGCGATGAAGTACTGGAATTTCTTCCCAGGGCGCGATGGCATGGGTTTTGTGCCTGTGTGGGGCTTTGCCTCTGTGGTTGAGACCAGCGCCGACGGCGTTAGCGTGGGCGATAAATATTACGGCTATTTCCCCATGGCCAGCCACTTGGTTGTATCACCAGCCAAAAACAGCCCCGCAGGGTTCTTTGACTGCAAAGCGCACCGCGCTGAACTGAGCCCCGTATACAACTATTATACTCGCTGTGCCGGTGATCCGGGCTATAGCAAAGACCTTGAAGAAATTCAGATGCTGTTCAAACCTTTGTTCACGACCTCTTTCCTGATCGACGATTTCATGGAAGACAACGATTTCTATGGCGCGACCCAGGTCCTCCTGTCCAGCGCTTCATCCAACACCAACCACCGTCCTGCCTTCCCACCGGGGCGGGGGGGGGGGGGCGGGGGCCACGGGGGGGCGGGGGGGGGGGGGGGGGGGGGGGGG
>JAAHTG010001994.1_pt1 | contig 12503 bp, 13 predicted proteins | sample 6116081 | NCBI WGS metagenome assembly JAAHTG01 (sample SAMN13939989, study PRJNA603662) | sponge metagenome | isolation source: marine sponge | host: Mycale hentscheli | place: New Zealand | collected 2005
GCAAATCGCCATACTCGTCAATGTACCAAGCAATGACAGCCTTGTACCAGTTTTGACTATTATGATGTGCTTGTTTGTTAAACTGCCAAATATTATTATTTGTAGCTTGTATTGTACTAAGAGCTCTTGCACTTTCTTTTTGCAGTTCTCTTACACTTAGTTCATTTATATCCAATTCTCATAAACCTTTTGTATTTGTCTAGCTGCATTTCTCCACTAAACAATTCTACTTCTAGTGGAGTTTGATTAGCAAAACTTTCTATTGTATCGTGGCAGTTAATATGTTCTTCTATTTCTGTATAATCGTTGCATTGTAGCACTACTAGTTTACCACTAGGTATTTTTGCATACCATTTTTCAAAATTTTCAATGTGTTCACAACTAGTATTTATAATAGTGTTTGGTACATCCCATAATATTTCAAAATCGTTGTTACCTTTTGATACCATATAGTGGTGTTCTTCAAAGTTAATAGCGTGTATATCTTGAACAGATGTTCTAAACTGATAACCGTCTATTACCCACTGCTTGTTGAATATTTCTGCAATACTTTCAGTGTTTTCGTCTATGTCAAAACTACGAATTTTTTCAATACTTAATCCTGCTTCAAACATCATTGTTGCAAGTGTACCATACCATCCAGCACATAAAAATACAGTTCCTAAATCTACACTTATTTTTTTAAGTTCGTCTACTAACCATAGTTTGCTTTGTAGTTGACCTCTACTAAAACAATCCTCGTCAAAATCAATATCATTTACATCCATGTATTTAAAGGCATTTATAAAGTTTGTATCAACTAGTTGCTGAAGAAGTCTCCACAGACTATGAACGTTGTCATTTAAAATAAGTCCTTTTAAATCATCGTTTGCTAATAATCTAAAAATACTATGTATGTTATCTTCAAGAACTGCTTTGCGTAAATCTTCATTTCCTGGCATTATTCTAAATAAACTATGCAAGTTATTTTCAACTACTGCCTTACGAAGATCCTCTAGTTCTCCTATAATTCTTTTATTATCTACACATCTAAAAATACTGTGCAAGTTTTTTTCTAATATTGCTTTACGCAAATTTTCGTCTGCATTGACAAACTTAAAAATACTGTGCATATCCATGTCAATGTATGCCCGACGAAGATCGGCTAGTTGATCTATCTCAGGATACAATAGTTCAAACCTATCTAATATTTTATAAATTTCCATCAAACTGTTCCTTCAACCAGTCGAAGTCGTTTATAAGTTTCAATGCTTCAATGTTTCCTCTGTGTTGATTTCCATATGACATTCCTGCTCTTGCACCAGATATTGCATACTCACCAAATGGTTTGTCTTTGCCTACTGTGGTCCATATTTTAAGACGCATGTTAGTTTCGTTGTCTTTTTGTCTATCAATAACTTTACTACTTAGTTTACAACATTCTCTAAATGCACTTTTCCAAGTTTCAAACTCTCCAGTATTAAATCCCGTAACGTTTGATATCTGTTTTACTGCATCAAACTTATCACTAATACTTGTTGTCATGTCAGGTTTACTGATATCCATATTTATTGTTAGTTCTCTAGGAAATAGTTTTACGCCACCATATCCGTATACCAGCCCATTGATAGGATTTTTACTACGCCACACATGAACATGAGTGTATTGCCATGTAGGAACTTGATAGTTAAAATCAAAATCTTCTACAATATTTGCATCGCCATCTACTATCCAGACCATTGGTGTATCACATACTTTTGCTGCTTCAATGTGTGCTTGATGTATTCCTTTAACTCCGTGTACTCTGTGTATTACTCTGTCTGGAAATCTAGTTTTTAGATTTTCAAAGTTTTCGTCTGCATTTGGTTCTTGATAACTAATAAAAACTATGTCATATAAAGTTGGTGTACTAGCTACAGTATCATGTTCTTTTTTATTAGCAATAAATCTAAATAGCCATTCTCGTTTGCTAATTTTAGAATTTTTACTACAAAGTATAACTCCGTCGTGAAATTTGCCGTTTAAAAACACATGATTTATTTTTCTATCAAATACATTGTCATGCGAAAAGTAGTGATCAAAGTTAAAATCATTAGACAAAATAACATTAGACGGAACAACATAAAACATTTCTGTAGCACTAGTCTCTAATGCTGACAAATATTCTTCATAGGTATCAACTTTATTAAAAATATTATATTTTGTAGGTCCACTAGCTACTGTTTTGTGTTCAATTTTATTAACTATAAACCTGTGTTCAACTTCTTTTTTAGATAACTCAGTTTTTTTACTACAAAGAAATAAGCCATTATATAACTCTTTGTCATCAACTTGATGCACAAATGCATGATTTTGCAAAAGTAGTTGTACTTCACGATGTGGAATATAATAGTTGTTAACAAACTCTGTATCGATACCAATATTAGCAGTACTCATCCAAAACATATCTGTTTCACTAGTTTCTAATGCAGACAAATAATCTGCATATGTATCAATGTTAAAAATATCATACGCACAAGGTCTGCTTGCTTGTATATCAACTTCTTTTTTATTAACAAAAAATCTATGTTGTAACTCTTTAACCGACACTTCTGAAGACTTTGGTATTAGACAAACTCCATCATAATATTCATTGTTTTTAAATACATGTATGTACTCTGTACTCCATGCATCTGGTTCGTAATCAAAGTTAAAATCATTGTTTATTACAATGTCAGGCCACACTACCCAAAACATTTTTGTTATGCAAATACGCTTTGCATCTTCCAGTGTGTTTGCATGTTTTAAAAGAGGAAATCGTTGTTTTGCAGATTTCCATTGTTTGTTTTTTTCGCCAATAAAGATTATATCATACATACTACTAGTTATAACATATTTTAATCAACAAGTCAAGAACAGAATGTGATAAATACTAGAGAAGAGGAACCAGCAAAAATGACCGATTTTATACCAGGTAGTGCATACAGACTAGATATTATTACAGAAGACAATGTAATCATTGTTGATAGCTGGCAGGGCCAGATTAAAGCAAGTGTTGTTGATAACAACGGTGTTGTATTAGTTGATGTTGATACTGGAAACTTATACGGGTCGTTGGTTGGTACTGTTGAAGACATTAATGGTAATACTGTTTTATCATCAACCGGAGATCTAACTGGTAGTGTTACTGGTAGCGTATACGATGATCAAGGTGTTTTGGCATTTGACGGACTAACTGGTACAATACTAGCTGATGTTGCTGGCGATGTTGTAGATAGCAGCGGCGATATCATTGTTGATACTTCAACAAAATCTATTGTAGCAGATAGTATTACTGGTGCATTTTATGGTGACTTAACAGGTAGCATTACAGCAGATAGTGTGATATACGGCACATTCAATGGCGACTTTAACGGTACAAGTTATGGAGACTTTTTTGGTGATACTACAGGTACGCACACAGGCGATGTAGTAGGTGATGTAGTAGGTGATGTAACAGGTAATGTTACAGGAAATCTTACTGGTGAGTTACTTGCTATACAGCCCGGTGACGATATTGCTACACGACTTACTGGTCATAACAACACAGGTGGATACGATCAGTGGGAGTTTTACGGTGGACTTGCACATCCTGTATATCCTGCAGAGGACGCAGTTGCCCGCGGTCCTATAGTAAATATTGGTGCAACTAGAGCTGACACTGAAGTGAGAGCTCATTTAAATCACTACGACGGAACGCCAGTAATGAGATTGTCTTTGGAAAGTTTGCCAACTCACAAAGCAGACTTTATGGGAAGACTTATTGGTGCAGTTGCATACAACACACAAGGCGATAGTGGTTTTGTTAATATTATATCTGGTGAAAGCAACGGTACACTTATTAGTGGTGTAAATGATAAGATAAACATTGGTAGTGAAGAAGACGAAGTAAATATTATTGCCGATAGTTTAAGTATACAAACTGATTCAATAGACTCACTTTCACATAGAGGATCAAATAGTAATAAAACATCTCTACTAAACAACGACGAACTTTTAAGTATTGAAAGTTGGGGTTACAACGGAACTGAATACAAACGAGGTGGACTATTTGGTTTTAAAGTTGACGGTACGCCTGATGCAGCCGGAAATACCATACCTTCAAGTTTTGGTGTTCAACTAAGTACATCAGCCAATACACATGTTACTAATACAGCAAATAGACTAGATTTCAATAACAAAGGCGTATTAGAAGTTCCAGTGTTTAAAGCAAGAGGCACAACATTTGCCGATAGAGATAGTATGACTGCAGAAGCAGGTATGATATTATTTAACACTAGCAACAACAAGTTTCAAGGTTATGACGGAACTTCTTGGGTTGACTTACACTAAAAAACATGCTATACTATCAATATACTGAAATATCTTTAATGGAGATTAAAATATGTTGTTTGAATGGAATCACTTAAAAAAAGCAAACGCTAACTATTTTACTCATTGTTTTATTGCAATATGTTATAGTTTTATCGGGCTTGGCATTTTTGCAATGGGGATTTTACATGCATTTTTTCCTTTTTTGTTTGGATTTACACCCTATAAACTTGCTAAGAAAATCACAGATGGTACTGAAAAAAACTTTCCTGCTTGTATAAAAGAGAAATAAATGAAGATATTTATAGATGGTGAGCAAATATCTCAACAGTGGATTAGTGACTACACATTGAGTAATCCTATAGATTGCTACAGTAATAAACCTGACTGGGAACAAAATATACTAAAACTGTTGCACAACTGGTATTGGCAAAGTGGGTATAGCTATGGTCATAGAGGCGACAAGTTTGTTAATCTCAGCACTAGTGGCACTACTGGGTTTCCACAACATATTGGGCATACTAAAGAAACTATAGAACAAGTTGTAGATGCAAATATCAAAACATTAGGGCTAGATAAAAATAGTAAAATATTAAGTTACTATTCGCCTCGTGGTATTGCGTTCAGTGTGCTAAGTGTGTATCTTGCATTAAAATTAGATTGCGAACTATACATTGAGACATTTAAAGGCATTGACTATGTAAATCGTGTACACGAAATACGGCCAACTCATACACTACTATTACCCAATGTTTGGAAAACATTACACAAACACGACAAATGGAAAACATTGGATTATAGTAGTTTGCAAACTGTTATTACAGGCAGTGATTTTACACCAACCGGAATGTTAGACGAACTACGTGAACACAATCCAGACAAAGTATACAACGTATATGGTAGTACCGAAGTGCCACCTATTGTATTGTACAGTGAAGAAGAAAATACATATACAATAGACAGCATTGTTCCTGGAGCAGAATTAGATATTGTAAATGGACAGATTGCTTGTAAATGGAGTAGTCAACCTAATATATGGATTAGTGGAGATTGCGTAGATGGCGACAGAAATCGGTTTACATTATACGGACGTAAACACAACATGTTTAAACAAAATACAGTACGTGTGTATCCTGAACAAGTAGAAAAAGCTGCGGTTGCAGCCGGGGCAGAACTAGCACTATGTCAGCAAGTAAGAAATCGTTGTGTATTACATTATACTGGCAATATAAATGATTTAAAAGAATTTAACGACATTTACAAATATATTCCAAGATTTAGATTACGAGCAGTAGATTATATTGCAATTGACGACAATCTTAAAAAGATCATAAGGACACAAAGTTTTGTATAAACTAGAAATATATAATGGTACGCAAGATCTAACAGATTTTTATAAAGGTGCCGAGTCTAAAGGATTTTATAATAATCATAATAAAACAGTGTTGATAGATTATATCAACAATCACGAAGATGCAACTTTATTTTTGTTATACTATAAAGATAATATTGTAGGTACTAGTGTAAGTCATAGTTTACAACAGTTGGGCATACTTGGAAAAAATGCACATAGAATAAGTGCTAGAACATGTGTATTAAATGACATGGTTGATGGCAAACGTGCTCATGCTGTACACAACTATCGGCATTCTCCTATGAATCACTGGACTAGTCAAATGCTTACGCCTGTGTGTATGTATTATGTTGGATTAAATAATCCCCAATATATTAGTACAAATGTATTAGAAACCGGAAGTCAAAGTAAAGTACATCGTATATGGTCAAAGATTATGCACAATCAAGGATATTTAAAAGATCCTATAGAACTAGAGTACAAAGGTACATTCCAAACATTTTGGAAAGTTGATGTTGATTTTTATATAAGAAAACTACAGGAAAATATGTGGCCTGAAACTAAACAAGCATTAGACATATTTCTTACAAAGCTCAAAAAAGTCTGACATCTCTGGAAACACTTGTTCGTGATCAACGTTGCGTCTGCGTCCTTGTTCTTCAAAGAAGTTGTGAAAATCTCTACGTCCTTGAATAACTTTATCTAATGGATATTCTGTAGACTCCATGTAATCAACTACACGACGGAACTTTTCATACTCAATAGTGCTAAATGCATCTTTGCGATTGTCATCTGTGTTTTCTTTAATAAACTGCAAATGATCATGCATGTAACTCATGTAGTTTTTAGGCAAGATATTAATATCGTATTGCAAAGGTTCTTTTAGATGTGGTGTATCAAATCCTAGTCGTTGCCATCTGTGTGTTTCTACATCATTGTATTTTTTACGCCATTCAAGAATCTTTTCAAGCAATGTGCGGAATGTAGTAACACTAAAGATATTAAATGTAATCATAATAACCATTGGTGCTTCGCAGTTGCGCATGAAGTAATCCAAGTTGCGTTCAAACACTTCGATGTCTAGTCCATCACGGATATACTCTGCACGTTTGCCCCAAGTGTCAATACTTGTAAACATTTTAAAACGTCTAATCTTGTTGTTTGTTAACAAGTCATTCACACGGTTTGTAAACTTTTCCAACTGCTTGGGCTTGCCACCCAAGTTGCTGTTACAGTTAAGTTCTAAATGAGGCTTAGGATCTGCATCCAACATATCAAACAATCGATATGTACTTTGTTGTATTGTAGGTTCGCCGCCTGTAATACGTAGGATATGCAAGTCTTTACTTAGCTCTGGCCACCATTTCCAAAATGCATCTAAATACGGATTGCTTTGCTCTTCAAATATTTCAAACCAGTCAATATCGCATCTGTGATTCTTTACGTTTGTGTAAGGACCGTGTTGCTTAATTTCTTGGTGGTAACGACTACTAGCCTTTGGATGACAATATCCACAACGGAAGTTGCACTCGTTGCCAAAGCTGACTTCCAAGTATTCTGGATTAACATCAAACTCTGCACCACCTTCTTTGACAGCTTGCAATCGTTCTTTGAAAAAGATAGTTTGGTTGCGTTGTTTTCTATCACTAACATAGTCTTTGCCCATTGCTTCAATCTTCCAGCAATAGTTGCATCCACTAGGTTGTTCACCTTTTATCATAGCAGCACGTTCTGCTTTCTTTTGTGCTGTGTTGTGTATAGCACTAGGATTCTCTAGTAGCGGTGCTGTATCAATCTTGTGAGGAGCAGGATGATAACAACTATGTGTTTCGCCTGTCTGAAAATGGCTGTTTGCTTGATACCATTTTGCAAAACAAAACGTAGGAGATATTTCCTGCGTAATCTTATCGATACGCTTGATTTCTTCGCTTTCGCTGCGTTCCATTATTGCTCTCTATCTAAGAATTGTTTGCTGTTGTCACGAGCCGGATTTTTATACACTGTTTTAAAAAATAGACTTTGATTCCCATCAAGTGGCTCAGCAGCAATGGGCAACTCAAGTTCATCTATTAACGAATATCCAAGTCCAACAGTTTCTATTTCCATTTGGTCTTCATCCATGTCTTTATCGTCCCAATACTTGTTGAGCCACTCAAAATCACGAACATTTACAAAGTCCCAATCTGTACACATTGTTTTGTACAAACCTTCTCGTGCGCCGTATATAGCCCAACGGCCGTTCTCCACATCTGCACCGATCATTAACCAGACATACAAACGGTGCAAGTTCTTCCAATGATTTTTATGGAAGTCTTCGAGGCTGACACGTACACCTTGATCTAGTGCCATTTTAACACCTTCTCTAAATCCAGCACGCCATGCTTGATGCGGTGTTGCATTATTCATAATAGTACTATATGTACCATTCATCTGAATATACTGTGTATCCCAACAAAAATCTACTTGTGCATGTGGATTGTTTTCGGGAGCATTTTCATGTGTACGCATATTCAGCACATGTTGTTTTGGCCAACACTTGATGCCACCGTTGCCGTATGTAAGGTTGTTGATAGTATTAAGTGCAGTCCAACTAATAACTTTATTAGTCAAGTCGGTATTTTCATCAAAGTCCATTGTTTGTGATAAAAACTTTTCATCAATAATATTATCGCCATCTACTGTAATAAACCTATCAGTAGTTGATAGATTGGCCGCTGCTTTGTGTGCGCTATCACTGCCTTCTACACCGTGTACACGTTCAGCCCATGGAACTTTCTTACATAAATCTGCATAGTTTTGTTCTGCATTTGGCTCGTCGTAGCTTAGATATATAATGTCACAATCTATAACTCTAAAAGTATTAGCCATTTATTTCCTCATAATGATATGTATCGAACCTACGCATAGTATATACGGAAACTTCCTCGTTGTCAAACTCAAAATCATTTTCAAATGCAACTTCGTTGGAATCAGCAAATCTTATCAATCTGTATAGCACATTAGGATCATCTTTTTTGGTTATACTGAAATAATAGTTTGAAAGATTTATTTTAACATGTTTGTCTTTGAGATCTAATACAAAGTCTGAGTCTGCAGATATTCTCCAAACATTTTTTGTATTATCTTTTGAAAAGATTATTTGTGGGCTGTTTGGTATAGTTTTAGGAATCTGATATAAAAAACTCCACATGAGTTTATCTTCATCTATTTGTGATTGATTTTTAATATAATAAGTTTTATCAATAAAATCATATTCAACTTTATAGTCTAATAAACTCCAATGTCCTTCAATAAACTTTTTAACGTCTTCAAACTCACATTCAAGAAACTTGAATCTGTCATCAGGTTCTTTTGAGATTTTATAGATATTTCCATCATTATCAAAACACACAAATCTTTTCATATTATATTCCCAAATGCTTTTCGTACTTTTTCATCAAGTTGATATTTAAGAAATCTTTTTCGGTGTAATGAAAAATACCCGACTGTTGATGATTTCCTATTTTTAACCTCATGTCGCTATCAAGATAAACACCAACTCTATCTTGCCAGCGATATGCAAAGTTGATATCCCAACCTTGTATCTTTGGTTTCATGTGTGTGAACGTAGGATTCTTAACTTTATTGTTTGTAATCAAATGTTCAATGTCCATTGTTTTACACGCAACTGCTGCACTAACATCCATGCTTGGACGCAATGCAAACTTTTTGCCAGAGCCAGCTGATTTATAAAACTGTTCCCAGTTGTTTGTTATCATTTCTAACCAAGTGTAAAACTCATGGGCCATGTCAGATTTCTTAAACCAATGAAACCCGCTGTACAAGTTTGGAAGATTATGATTTTTAAATGCTTTACGATAATAGTTATCGTCGACTAGTTCTCCACGATATGTGTACACATTACTGGTGTAAAATAAATCATAGTTTCTTAAAAAATCAAACCAACTACTAATGTCTTCAAGCACCAACATATCTGTATCTATCACCGCAGTTTCATCATAAGGAATAGCATGATATATTTTCCATCGATTACTGATTTTCCAGTCTTCGTGTTCGGCGTGATCTCCCCACGGTATTTCTACAATATGATCAAACAAATATTTGTATTTTGTAGGCACACTTTCATTGGTGATAAGACAAATACTAACATCTTTGTTTGTAGCATGAATACTCATTGCTGCTAAACATGCTTGCCTAACATAATCAAAATCACTATTTTGTGCCAACATTGTAAAGTTATTGGTCAATAATTCTCTCCAAACTAAACTTGTTCATCACATGACAGTTGCTACCTTTGAGATTTACAGCAGTGTATTCTCCAAGTCTTTTGTTTTTTTGAACTAGTATTTTTATTTCATCGTCTTTGATGTCAACAGCCACATCTCTGTCTGTTGCGTAAAACTTTGTACCTGGTAGGCTTCCAGCAAAGTTTCCTTTTTGATATCCATTTATAATATGAACTGCAATACTAAAAGCAAAATCATTTCTGTACACACTTGTTTTAAACTGATACATATTACGGTAATGTATATAGTTTTCTTCAATGTGACTAATAAGATCAAAAAATATTTTATTTTCTTCAGTTTTTCTAAAAAAGAAAACAGTGGCCCAATAAAAGTCTACACTAGTATCACTTACTTTTTCAAACTCGGGTACTAGTGTATGCATTCCAACATGAGTAGAATCTTTGTATAGCAAAAGATCCTTTTGCTGTGCAAAACAGTTGTTTAATAAATCATTGCTGATAATGTAATCAGTATCCATTACAATAGTAGAATCATATGGAGTTAAATCATATGCTGATGCTCTGTTTTTATTATTAAACTTTAATGTTTTATCACTGAAGTCACCATCGGCATATCTTTTGTTGGTACTATTTTTATTCATATCATTGGAATGAATAACATAATCAAATACATCAGATTCAATATCTGTATCTGTGACAATCGAAGTGGGCAAGTCCATATACTTGCGTATGCGTTTAGCAAGAAAAATAGCTTGCTTTACATAATCAACTGATTTATTATTACTTGCAAATAACAATACACCCTTTGTCATAAGTTCATGATACTTTCAACTGTTCTATTTGTTTTTAACTTGTTGTATTCTGTTAAGTATTTGTTTGTTGATTGCCAGTAAACATTTACAAGCTCATTGGCAAACTCTTGCAGTTCTTCAACTTGAATAGGTATGCCGCTATCATCAACTAAGATTGTTTCAGTTTGATGTAGTGCTAACAAACTCTGACAAAAACTTATAAGCTCCGTTGTTACTGAAAACTGGCCGCCTTTGAAATAATAAACAAGATTTTCGTGATACTGTTCTTTTAGCAATCTCTTTTGATTATTCAATGTAATCATATAGTTGCTAACATCTAATGCTTTTTCTAAGCGTTCGTCCATAAATATCTCCTATCAGTAATAGTAGTATATATCCATTAGACTAGTTTGTCAAGTTAAAAATCGGAATCTTTTGTTCCAGTTGGAGTAGGTAATGCAATAGCATTGTATGTAGTACCATCCCAAACAAAATCACTGCTTGGAGTATAAGTGTATACTGTGCTGTTGATTGTTGCTGTAACACTTTCGTCTACTAAGTCGCCAGCCGGACCACCTGGTTCTGCTTGGCCGCCTGTTCCTGTATCGCCATCATCAAGTTCTATTTTAAACTTTAGTTGTGTTGCAGTATTAAATGCAGTATCAGTACTTGCATAAATTCTAAAGAAGTTATCGTCATAAATCTGTGTTACGGGCACATCTCCTGGGTTGCCGCCAGCTCTGCCGCCGCCTTGTTTTTCAAAAATCTTTGTAGTTGGAGCGCCTGTTGTAATAGTTGCATTACTGTAGCCTGTACCAGTGCCTGTTACAGAATCACAACGCCAAGTGTTTTGATTTACTCTGCCAAATCGTATTTGTCCAGCATCATTTAATACCTGTGCCCAATCCCAATCTTTTGTATATTGAGTGCCTGTTGTTCCGCCGGTGGCATTTGCTGCAAAACGTATTTCGCCGCCTGCTGCTAGAAAATACAAAAATGCTTGATGTGAGACAAAATCAACAGTAACTTCGTGTGATATAACTTTAACTGCGTCGGCAGATCCGCCAAAACTTGTAACACGAGAACTGGTTGTACTTGCTCCACCTGTTGTTTCTAAAGGATTTGGTCCGTCAAAACTACTGGTTGGAAAATCAGTTGATGTATGATTAAATGCTAAAATAGTGTTTGCTGTAGTAGTCAAGTCGGTGATATGTTGTTCAACTACTTGATCAACTCCTTGTTCAAAATCAGTAGGATCAATATCAGTTGCTAATGCGCCAGTTTGATGAACATGTGCAGATTGTATATCTAACCACAAATCAAAATATTGCTGTTCAGTAACTTTATCACTCACGCCCGGAGTACTACCACCTACTACTGTACCACTACTAAAACTTCTACCATACCCACTTGTACTTGTTAGCGGAGTTGTTAAAGAGCCATACTCTGTCCAAACAGATTGATTGCCCACACGACCTGCAATTGATTCTCTAATATTATTATAGTTAAGAGCTGTTATCTGTGGCATCTATATTCCTTTTTTATAATGTAACACACTGTACATTGTATGTCAATCATAAATCGCTTGTTTTTGCGTAAGACGGTGCTGGTGAATTTACATACGACCCAGATGCTCTTATATGAGAAACTGAACTAGTAAGAACACCTGCTACATATTCATCTGCTCCGCCTGAACCTACATCTAAATCATTAAAAACAATATTAAAAGTGATATCAGTATTATTTGCTTCTAGCTTTGCTTGAATATAATATTCATTGTCAGAATAGCCGCCGGCAATACTAC
>JAAHTG010002001.1_pt1 | contig 12470 bp, 28 predicted proteins | sample 6116081 | NCBI WGS metagenome assembly JAAHTG01 (sample SAMN13939989, study PRJNA603662) | sponge metagenome | isolation source: marine sponge | host: Mycale hentscheli | place: New Zealand | collected 2005
CATATAGAAATCCAGAGTATTTAGATATTTGTTTAAAATCAGCTATTGAACAACAAGAATATAAAAATGAAATAATTGTTGCTGTAGATGGGTTTATTGAAGAAAGTCAAAAAATATTAGATAAATATAAGGATAATATTAATGTGCTTGATTTAGGTGAAAACCAAGGCATGCAAACAGCACTTAATCTTGCTGTTATGAATGCTAATAATGAAATTATTTTTATTGTAAATGATGATAATGTTTTTTGTAGTGGGTGGGATTATAGTATTGTTAAGGATTTAGCAAAAAATCAAAAGACAGTATTAACATTAAATCAAATTGAACCAACAGGCCCAGGTATATTTAATTTCCCAGTTAATGATTTTGGAAAAAAACCTAATGAGTTTGAATATGAAGAATTTATTAAATATGAAAAAGTAATTAAAAAGGATCACTTAACTGTTGATGGAGGTATTTTTCCATTTGCAATGTATAAAAAATATTATATGGCTGCAGGTGGTTTTGATACAATGTATCAATCACCTTTTATTTGTGATTGGGATTTCTTCTTAAAATTAGATTTAATGGGATTAGGATTTGTAAGATCCCACCACTCACATTTATATCATTTTGGCAGTGCAGCTACTAAAAATGGGAAAGAGGGTGATAAATTTAAATTAACAGAAGGTCCTGCTGCTGAAGTTTTTAAATATAAATGGGGAATAAATCCTACTTTATATGAAAATAATTCTCATAGACCTAAAGGTACTTTTACTAAGGGAATTAAATTTTAAATATTTATAATTGTACAAACCCTTTAAACCCCAACGAAATGGAAGATCAAAATGCAGAAGTAGAAAAAAGGGAAGCAATTTTCATAGAAATAGATTGGAATAATGATGAAGATTTGCATAATCTTAGTAAAGAGCCTCAATTTGTAGAATTTATTCTTGAAGAGTCATTAAAAGCTATTATACATGCTTTAGAAAATAAATTAGAAACAGCAGAACTGTTTAATATTTTTAATATGTCTGTAATAGTTCAAATTAGTAGAGCTCAATTTTCAAAAGTACTATCTAAAATAAATAAATTATTTATTTGGAATGAAGAGTATGAAAGATGTAATGAAATTAAAAAATTAAAAGAAAAATATGAAATTTAAATACACCCCTATATCATCACCAAATGAAGTTTTAGGAATAGTTAATGCTAGCAGTCAAAAAGAAGCTGAATTAATAGCAAGCCAAATAAAAAAATTACCATTAGATAAGTTCTTAAAATTATTTAAAGTAAAAGAATATGAAAAATAAAATTGATGGAAGTGATGAAATCGAAAAATTATTTAACAAAATATTAGGAACTAAAGTGACAATTAAAGACAATATTGATCAATCTGAAGAAATTATATTTAAAGCATTTGTTGATAAATTAGATAAAAATAATATTGTTGAAAGTCAATTATTTGAAATTAGTGGGTTAGATGTCACTAATATAGTAGACCCACTTTATTCAATAATTGAATCAACATTCAGAATGTTATATGGTCAAGAAGCTACTGATATGGTTTTATGGTATATTCATGATAGGTTTGATGCTGATGGAAATATCGTAAAATTAGATTTTAAAGGAAAAACATTTATTCTTAAAGATAGTAATGATCTTTGGAATTATATAAAATATAAATCTCCCAAGTAAATTTGGTTATTTAATTTTTTTTTCGTATATTTGGGGGTATTTTATAGTTATACCGTAAGTAAAACTTAAATAGATGAAAATGAAATTAAAAATGATACCATGTTCGGTTTGTAAAACCCCAATGCCTGAATTAAGATTAACTAAATATGGGTATAGCAACTGTGTTAATTGCTCAACTATAGGCGCATATAAAGCAGTAAGTACAATAAATGGTGAAGGTGATCATACATGGAATGATATTCAAATAATGACACCAGAGGAAGCAGAATCATATGCAAAATCTTCAAAATTAAAACCAAAATTCGATTCATATAACCAGGATGCCTAAAGCAAGACCACTTACTAAAGAACATATTTTAGCTGCAATGGCTAAGACAAAATCAAATATGGCAGCAGCTAGATATTTGAATTGCTCTTACCAACATTATAAAAAATGGGCTAAGTTCTATAAAAGTGATACACATGATAGTTTATTTGCACAGCATAAAAATCAATCAGGTAAAGGCATACCTAAATTTTTAAGAACAGGAGGAAAAGAACCAGCATTATTAGATCTTATTGAGGGTAGAGCAAATGCATCATCATTCACTCCTGCTAAAATTAAATATAGACTCTTAACTGAAGGTTATTTAGAAGAAAAATGTGCTATGTGTGGGTTTCAGGAGCGTAGGGTATTAGATTATAAAATGCCTTTATTATTACACTTTAAAGATAATAATAAAAAAAATTATAAATTAGATAATATAGAATTATTATGTTATAATCATTATTTTTTAACAGTAGGAGATATTTTTACAGAAAAACAAGTTGAAGGTATTGAAGATCACAAACCAGTAAATCAAGGTAAGGTTGAGTGGGAAGTTGATGATTATCATCTTGAACGTTTAAAAGAATTAGGATTAGGAGATGATAATGATGATGAGTTAAATATAATTTCAAGAATATGAAAGTAATAGTAACTGGTGGATTAGGGTTTATCGGGTCATCTTTTGTTAGGATGTTAAAAAATTCTCCTGGGGTAGAGATCGTAATAATTGATAAATGTACCTATGCGTCTGATGAAGATAGAGTAAAAGGATGTATTTATGATCTTATTAAAAAAGATATTTGTAATGTAACTTTAGAGGATATTATTGGGGCTGATTATATAATTAATTTTGCAGCTGAAACTCATGTTGATAACTCTATAAAAAATGGAATGCCTTTTATTAAGTCAAATATAGAAGGGGTTTTTAATTTATTAGAATTATCACGACAAATTCCTACATTACAAAAATTTATCCAAATATCAACTGATGAAGTGTATGGAGATATAGTAAATAAACCCCCTTCAAAACCAACAGATTCATTACACCCATCTTCATATTATTCAGCAACAAAAGCTTCTGCAGATATGTTAGTTATATCAGCTGGAAGAACCTATGGTTTACCTTATCTCATTACTCGTACTTGTAATAATTTTGGTGATTATCAAGATAAAGAAAAATTCATTCCAAAACTATATAATAATATAAAAAATAATAAAAGTTTTCCTTTATATGGTAAAGGTGATCAAGTTAGAGAATGGATTTGGGTTGAAGATAATGTTCGTGAAATTTGGAAATTGATAATGGGGGGAGCTGATGGTATTCAACATATAGGATCTAGAGATAGATGGGAAAATAAAGAAATTATTCAACTTATAGGTGAAATTTTAAATAAAAAAATTAAATTCAAACAAGTTTCTGATAGGTTGGGGCATGATAAAAAATATGCTTTGACATCAACAAATAAAATTACTTTAACTATTGACAATTATTTAAAAAATCAATATGGCAAAAAAGATTAGAAATATCAAAAAATCTAAACATGATAAACTTGTTAATGACTATGATAAACAAAAAGAAAAACATTTAGAGCGTTTAGCTAGTAAAATGTTAAAAAATGAAGATAAAACTAATAAATTAAAAAATAAAACAATAAAAGGAGACTTTTTAGATAAATTTTAAATTATGAAATTATACAAATACAATCAAGACAAATTACAATATGAATCAGTAACAACAAATTATGGTTTGACATTTTTAAAAATAGCAGCTTTATTTTTGGTGTCAATTTTCTTTTTAGGACTAACATTTTCACCTAGGGACCCAGAAGTTATTACTGAAACTGAGAAAATATTAATTATTAATGAAGCTAATGAGTTTAATGAAGATAAATTAATTAAAAAACTAGATGAATTAAACTTTAAATTCCCACATATTGTATTAGCCCAATCAATTTTAGAAACAGGTCATTATGAATCTAAAATATTTAAAGAAAACCATAATTTGTTTGGTATGAAAGAAGCTCGTGTTAGACTTAATTTAGCTATAGGTACTCAATATGGACATGCTTATTACGATAATTGGGAAGAGTCAGTAATGGATTATGCTTTATGGTATTCTACATATGCTTATAAATGTAAAACTGAAAAACAACTATTTAAATTACTAGATAAGCAATATGCTGAGGCTTCTTCATATGTATCATCGTTACAACACATAATACAAGTTAATAATTTAAAAGAAAAATTTCAATAATGGCACGATTAATAGCATCTAACTATACTAGAAAAAAACAAAAGAAAAGACCAGGAGTTCATGCTAAAACAAAAACATCTAAAAGTAAAAATGCAGATAATTATAAAAAATCTTATAAAGGACAAGGTAAAGTATAATGGAGAATAGTTTATATCAAAAATACTTTATGGATTATTTTAATTCATTTGAAGATGATATTTTAATTGAGATGGCATCCATACATCCTTTAGCACTAAGAAGAATGTGTGTATTAATTAATTTAGATCTTCAATTAGAATTAGAAAGACTTGATAAAAAAAATGAGGTTGTTGTAAATTAAAAAGTTATGAAAATAGTAGTTATAGGAGAAACGTGTGTAGATAAATTTATTTATTGCGAAATAAATAGGTTATCACCCGAGGCACCAGTACCAATATTAACACCATTATATACCGAAAATAACGCTGGTATGTCAGGTAATACAGTAGCTAATATCAAAGCACTATCACCTGAATCACAAATAATCCATTTTTCTAATCTAAAACAAATAACTAAAACAAGGTATGTTGAAAAGAAAACAAACCATATGTTTTTAAGAGTTGATGAGGGAGATTCTAATATTGAAAAATTTGAATGGAGTGATAGCTATAAACCTTTCCTTAAAGAAGCTGATATTGTAGTTGTAAGTGATTATGATAAAGGTTATTTAGATAATGAGGATTTAGAAAAAATAGCATACTACTCAAAAATATCAGTATTAGATAGTAAAAGAAAATTAACAAATAATCTTACTAAACATTTCTCATTTATAAAATTAAATGAAGGTGAATGGCAAAATAATACAGAGTTAGATGATAATAATATTATTATAACTTTAGGTGCTAAAGGTTCAATGTATAGGGGAGAATTATTCCCATCACCAAACCCACAAGAAACAATTGATGTAAGTGGTGCAGGTGATACATTTACAGCAGCTTTTTCATTATCATATGCTACAACTCCATCAGTATCAAATGCAATTCAAATAGCTAATAAACAATCTTCTATTGTTGTTGGTAAAAGGGGAGTAAAGACTCCCACATAAAAATTTGGCTCCCCGAGAAACTTTTCGTATATTTAGGTATAAATAAAGGTTACGCATATGGCACTCTGGAAATTCACAAATTTAAATAAATACGGTAATAGTAGGTCTAGAATTATATATAGACCTAATGGTGAAGCTTTTAGTTTTAACCCAAAAGGGCTTGGTTCTTTTGTTAATGTTCAAATGTTTAAATATGAGTACAAACATGAGATCATTCCCCCTAGTTTATTTATTAATCAAGAAGGACAAAAATATATTGTTCCTACTTGGCAAAAAGTAGATCCAAATACAACTCTTAATGATATTACTTGGATCAAACCCAAACCTAAAAAAGAAAAAAGAGCAAAAACAGTTATTAAAACCCATATAAGTGGTAGTGGGTTAGGTGAATATACCACAAAATATTATCCTGAATCAGGTAAATATCATTGCTCATGTCCTGGTTATTGGAGATCAAGGGGTAATTGTAAACACGTAAAAGAATTGAAAAATGAAACAAACTGAAGAAGATAGAAAATATAGACAAGGAAGAAGTAAACACCAATATGAATCTAGTATTTTTGGTATGAAAGCTACTTTTGGGTTTTTAATAATGATAGTTATATATAGAATTTTAATTTATTTATTTTAATATGAGTAGAGGTAGGCCAACAGAACAAGTAGAACGTAGAACAAAATACGTTCTAGAATTTGTAGATGTACCATCAAAACCAGAATTAGGTGGTAGACAGTTATGGCATTTTGATGATGATAAACATAAAAATGGTCCTTGGAAAGTAGAAAACTTTGAGGGTCCTGAAGATAAAAAATCTCAAGTTAAAGTTAAACCTCAAAAAGGTAAAGCATATAATAAACAACCAGTAGTTATGGTGTTTAAAACTTCAAATCGTTCAAATGCTCAAACAAAAATGAAAGTTTGGAAGAATGAAAATGTAGATTATATTCTAGCAGCTCCAAAACTTCCAGGTGTACCTGATAAAGCTATTATATTAGAATTAGGTGTAGGTGAAAGTTTTATTAAATCTTATCAATCTAAATATAATTTGTAATATTTATTAACGAATAAAAATTAAACAACATGGCAACAAGAGCACTTATAGGTTATTTAGATGAAGACAGAAACTTCACTTGTACATATAATCACTATGATGGTTACCCAGAAGGTCTAGGTAAAGCATTAAAGGATCATTATAATAGTGATGAAAAAGCAAAAGAAATAGCAAACACAGGATATATTTCATCTGTAGATGAAGATGGGAAAATTGATTCAAAATATGATGAACCAGCTAATAAAATGGTTCTTGATGATGATATAGTAGAAGCAGGATTACAAATCGGTGAGAAAGTAGATGAGTATGGCGGTGATTATGGCTATGTATGGTTTGATGATGAGTGGATGACATTTAAAAATAGTGGTATTCGTTCAATTGCAGATCAATTTGAAAGAGAAATGCCAGCAGATGGTGTATTTCAGGTTGATGAAGAAATTAAAACAGAAAAAATGGAAGAAAATTATAAAGCAAAATGGAATCAGTTTATAACAGAAAATAAAGCAATTGACAATATGTGGGCTGTTTATGTTAAATCATTAGTTAATGCTATTAGATTAGATGGTGTAGATGATTATACAGATTTTAGCGAAGAAGATTTTGTTGAAGATTTTGAAAATTATATAGCAGATAAGATGGATTCATAAGAAAAAACTTATTAAAGACTTCCGCGAAGGGATTTGGCTTAGCCAGATCCCTTTCGTATATTTACGGTATAAATAAGGGCGTTAAGCCAAGTATAAATTAAATAAAGGTTATATGAATATTAAAAATGAGTTGAAAAAAGGTGATGTAGAATTTACAGTTAAAGGTATTACTTCTTATTGTAAAGGTAATGATGGTGAATATGGAATGAATCCAAAAACATTTAAGGTAAGTAAAGATAGTGGTGCTATTTATGCTGAATATAATGGTATGAATGTTACTAAATGGGGTCCTACCTGTGTTACATTGTATACATTTGATATGTTAGGTAAAAAATCAGTAGGTAAAATAAATTATAAAGATATTACCATAAAAGAAATTGAAGTTGAATGCTCAGCTGCATTAGATAATGAGTGGGCAAATGAAAGTATATAAAAGACTCCCGCGAAAAAATTTGGAGAAGCAGGAAATTGTTCGTATATTTACGGGTAAATAAGGCATGATGCCGGAAAACAAAATTAAATTAATAAAGGTTATATGAGAGTAAATTTAAACCCAACCAATTCAAAAGTTATAAACGGAACAGTATTTGTTACCGCTTTAAAAGTTCAATCTATGTCTAAGAAGTTGATTGAAAATATCCAATATGGTAATAATATTACCCATCCTACACTAGGAATCATGTATCAATATGATGGTAATTATTCAAGAACAAATCAATAATATGAGTAAATTTAAAGATAAAATTTTCTGGAAAGATGGTTTTAATGGTGAAGCCATGGGGGGTATTATGTATAGATCATTTGAACTTAATCAATTTTTTGAAGATCTAGAAATATCTCATGATCGTGAGATTGTAGGAATTAAATTTGAAGATAACAATCTAGAAGTTATAGTTAAAAAGATTGAAGGTGATGATCAACCTATAGAAAATTAATATTATGGTAATAGAAACAATTGAAGATGGTTGGGGTTGCGTCCCAGAATTAAAAGATGTTACTTGGGAATTAAGTATGTTAAATGATTACATTTATGAAATCAAAAACTGCGTAAGAAATTCTGATTTAGAGAGTATGGTAAGTGATATGAATGAGATTATGGATAATGTTAAATATCATTTAAATAAAATAGATACTACAAAAGAGTATAAAACAATAGATAATAATTAAAAATAAAAGTTATGGCAAAAATTGAAAAATCTTTTCTAACCCCAAAGTGGTTAGTAGTTAAAAAAATGTATGAAGAAGGAACTAATGGTTCTGACAAATATGGTGATAATTTCCCGGTTGATGGTGAGTTGAATGAATTAACAGTTGAATTCGTAGAAATATTAGGTGAATTTACTCGTCAATTTGGTTGGGATTGTGTTATTGAAGGTGTAAAAATGGATCTATGGAAAGAGCGTATTTGGTCATTAGTTGAAAACGCAGGTCTACTACCTGAAATTGCTTGGAGAGATGATTTGGAAACAGATCGTTTGAATCAAATGGAGGTTGATGATGAAGATATCTATGAAATGGATTTAGATGAAATGGATGATAAAATTTATAATAACCTAAAATAATAGTTATGGACAAAAAACAAAAAGAAGTTTTATATAACAAGTTAATGTATATTCTTCAATTAATGGAAGATAGAGATATTTCAACTGCTCAAAGCCACTTGGAAGAAATTATACATAGAATCCAATTTAATAAAATATAATAATGGAGTTTAGAAGTTTATTGATAGGAATATTTTGGTTTTTGATGGCCCATTTGATAACATTTTACCAATTGAATGGACAATTTTTTAAATCAACAGATTGGTTTAAGAAAAATGAAATTATAGTAGCATCAACAGGAATAATTATTTCGTTTTTTTATATTTGGGGAACAAAATACTCTGTTCAAGGATTTGGTGGGTTACTTTGGCCTGCTAGATTTATTGGATTTGGTGTAGGGATGATTATTTATGCTATATTTGTTAATTATCATTTTGGAGAAACACTTACCCCAAAAACTATAGTTAGTTTATGTTTAGCCCTAATTTTAATTTGTATTCAAGTACTTTGGAAATAATGGCAAAAAAAGAATATAGAGGTTGTGAATGGAATAGTCCAATTTATAGACAAATAGTAGCAGAAAAAAAGAAAAAAGAGGGTAAAACAGTAATAAAAGAATATAAAACAAAACGAGGAAAAAGAAGCTAAAAAGCTTTTTATACAATTAATGTCCAGTTAATACGTATATACAATGAAAATAATAGTAGGTTTATTTATTTTAGTGTGGATTTGGCTTGGTTGGGAATTATATTCAGCTCCAACAATTGATGACGAATGATAACAGATTATCTTAAATATGTAAATGATCAAGCTTATATTATTAAGCGTGAGACACCTACTCATATGTTTGAACAGAAAGGAACAAATAAAATAAATATGGAGTTACTTCAAGCATGGAGGGATTATTTAGGATGTGATCACGTCTTAAGAACCCAAACACACTTCCTAATGTGTGAAACTATTCAAGAAGTAGAAATAATAGAGTAATGCCGAAGATTAATTATGATGAGTGGATTAATGAAGATCCCTTCCACCCTTGCCTAAAATGTGGTTCGAAAGAATTTACATTAGATCAAACAACTGAATTATATGTGTGTGAAAATTGTGGGGAGGTGATGGTTGAACCGACTTTGAATGACAACCCTAGGAGAAAACCTTTGGGGCCAAAAAAAGTCCGCTTGGATGAAGACGACTGGGAATAAGAGTTGTAGGCTTAATATTTATAATAAAAATTAAGTATGCCAACAGGAAACACACAATATAACATAGCGGGGGCCACCACAACTGCTGGTGATTTAGATTATTTTAGGTTAGTTGTAAAAGATTTAGACTTAACAACTTGGTATAAAGGTATAAGTGGGGATATGTTTGAAACCTTTATATGGGGTTTAACTAGCACTAATGTAGAACTTCATTCCTTATTAGGTAATGTAAATTTTACTGACACAGATTGGTATTGTTTAGTTGGTAGTAATTATGTAACAAAACCAGCTCCAAATAATGACAATGAAATTCGAATTTATAGCCAAAAAGGTGAGAATTTAGATGACATGAATGAGTGGTTGAAAGGTATACTTTTGGAAATGAGTTTATCAGATCCTGGTATTAATAATGGTGTAGAAAGTTTATATTTAAGAATAGAGGCTCTTCAACAGAGAAATTGTTGGTTTTGGAGGAAGAATGGTAAACCACCTATTAGGGATGCTGATGCAACTCTTCATGTTTATTATGATACTGAAATGTATGATTGTTGGGCAGAAAGCCCAGGACAAACTCTAACAGATTTAAGTGGAAATGGAAATGATGCTCAACAACAACAAAGTATTGGGGGTGATCAAAACTTAAAATTATTTGATCCATTTAATAGAGTTAATAATATAGGTAATGCGGCTGGGGCTGGTTATAATTACGCTCAAATTAGTAATCAAATTAATATTGCTGAAGATAATTGGTTATTAATACAATACACAGGACAAAGAACATCTAACACAACCGCTGCTGTTCCTAGATATATTTGGGATGCTAGAAATGGAAGTGGAATTTATTGTCAAACAAACCCAGCTGGAACTGTAGGGTGGAGAGTTGGTTCACAATTTATGGGTATTTCTGGAACTGGTGATCTTGCTACACGATCAAGGCATATATGGTCTGGAGTAATAGGTGGTTTGGGTTATGCTAGTCAATTTTGTGTAACATATGATGGTTCACAGACTACGGCTAATGAGTTTCAGCTTTTATCAACACTTGCTAGTACCCCTTCAGGTTATAACCAAATAGGAACAGATTTTACAATTGGGGCTCATTATCAAAATTTAAATCAACTCCATCCTGGTTGGATTGGCACATTTAGAATTTATGAATTTGAGGAAGATTTTTTTGATCAATTTTCTGACAAAACACTCATACAAAAAGTTTTACACCATCATGATGAATTAAGAATTGACGAAAGTTTCTAAAGATCTCACGGAAGATATTTGGAGAAGCAAAAAATTGTTCGTATATTTATGTATAAATGAGGTGCGAGCCCAACACAGTTATGAATAAAAAAGTATTATATTTACATGGTTTAGAAAGTCCACAGGGTGGTGAAAAGGTTGATTTCTTAACAACTAAAGCTTTTGTCCATGCCCCAGAAATGGATTATACCAGAAATGACATATTTGATTTTATTATCAAAACAGTTAATGAATTTAAACCTGATTATATTATTGGCTCTAGTATGGGTGGTTACACTGCATTTATTTTAGGAGCGCTTTACAAAATCCCAGTTTTAGCTTTTAATCCTGCTTTGCATTCTAGAACAATTGAGCCTAATTTCCCTGATTTTGTAAAAGAACATTTTCCTCAGGAATTTGACATTGTATTGGGCGATCAAGACACCGTTATTAATGGTAGTAAAACGTTAGATTGGCTTAAAGATCACATCAAAGATAAGTATGTGAATCATAAAATACATAACGTTAAAACAATGGGACATAGAGTGCCACTTGATGTGTTTTGCGATATGTATAATAAAACAATTAAATAGGATGAAAGAATTACATAATTTTAGAGAATATCTTAACGAAGCTGATTTTAAAGTTGGTGATAAAGTCACTATGAAAGGTGGAGGTGATGAAATGGAGATTACTAAAGCACGTAGGATGTTTGGGTCAAAAATCAATGCTTATACTGTTAAAAAATCTGATGGTGAGACTGCTGAGTATGATGAAAGTCAACTCAAATTAGCTGAAGGAATGATAAATGAAAGTGCTCCGGGATTTGATACTAGAAAATCAGGTGAACCACTTCCAACTTTAGAAAGTGTTAAAGCAGCTTATGAAGCTAAACAAGACAAAAAAGAAATTAAAGAAGGGGTTTGGAATATGCCTTCAGCAGATGAAGTAATGGAATTTGTTGCTTACATGGAAGATGCTAAAGAAAAATTCTATCATATAGGTAGTGATGATGTACATGATGGTTTAGAACAAGCAATTATTAGTGCTAAAAATTTAGTAACTGGAGAATAATATGAGTTTTAGTTTGCATAAATATTTTAAAAACCAATACTTACTAGAAGGTGATTGGGATAAATTAAGTTCTACAGAAGCTTCTGATGAAGCTGATGATATTATAGAATTAATTAAATCTGCTTATGCTTATATAGGAGGTCATAGTAATTTTAAAGATGTTAGTGATGTAGATAAAGAATCAGGTAGAGGTGCTGAGTATGAAGTGATTGACTTAGATGATGATGGAGATTTTGATGCAGTTAACGTATCTAAACGTAAAGATGCTGGTGAAAAGTTTGTTGCTACAGGGCATGATGGTTCTCGTGAAGCTAAAAGAGCTGTTATTACACATAAAATAGACAGGTTGAAAAAACCTGGTTTTTATATTGAAGTATCAGGAAAAATAAAAGATATCTTACTTAAAGCAGGTGTACCTCAGGT
>JAAHTG010002002.1_pt1 | contig 12470 bp, 10 predicted proteins | sample 6116081 | NCBI WGS metagenome assembly JAAHTG01 (sample SAMN13939989, study PRJNA603662) | sponge metagenome | isolation source: marine sponge | host: Mycale hentscheli | place: New Zealand | collected 2005
TATCCAGTTGGCGATGATCGCTACCACGATCATTACAACGACGCACCCGACCCGCATTTGCGATCAGCCACAAGGCACCGAAACCGAAGACCAGTAGCGTGCCGAACAAACTGAACCTCGGTAGCATCGCGCGCACGACGTGGCGGCGCTCCCAGGCCAGATAGAGGCAGACGGGCAGAACCAAAAGCGCATGATTGTAGGAAGGGATGTCCGACCACAATCTGTACATCGAGACGGCTGTGGCCCAGTGCATCCAGGTCAGCCCGATGATACCGGCGATCATTACAGGTAAGGCAATTCGCCACCCCACATCGCCGGCTCCATTTACTGCAACAGTGCCCGACGGTGCAAAATCTGCAGACTCTTGCTGTATCAATTCGTTCTCTCTATTCGAAGGAATGCGGACCAATGAGGGCCATCGCCCCGCCTTATCGCACGCCTTGCGGCCAAAGCACGACACGAACCGTCTGAAGCAGGATTAAAAAATCAAGCATGAGGCTGTAATTCTTAATATAAAACAGATCGAACTTCAGCTTTTGTTTGGCGTCTTCCACCGACGCGCCGTATGGGTAGTTAATCTGCGCCCAACCGGTTATGCCGGGCTTTACCGCATCGCGATAATTGTAATATTGAATTTTCGTTGCCAGATCTTCGACGATCGTCGGCCGCTCCGGACGCGGGCCGATAAAACTCATTTCGCCCCTCAAAACGTTATAGATTTGCGGAATTTCATCGATCCGGGTCAGCCGTATGAAGGCGCCAACGGGGGTTACACGCGAGTCGTTCGACGATGCCCATCGGGCGACGCCATCTTTCTCCGCATCGACTCTCATGCTTCGAAACTTTAACAAATAGAACGTCTTACCGTATAATCCAACCCGTTCCTGGCGATAGAATATGGGACCGCGGTCTTGAGCAAACACGGCCATTGCGGCCAATGTCGTCACCGGTAGCGAAAACAGCAACATCAACAGGCTGACGACAACATCAAACACACGTTTCACGATCCGCTGCACCCGCGAACGTGACGAAAAACCTTCCGAAAAGATCATCCAGCTGGGACGTAGCGCATCGAGTTCGACTTGTCCCTTCTGACGCTCCATGAAGGTCCAGAAATCGCTGATCTGAATGCCTTGCATCCGACACGCCAAGAGGTCGTTCGAAGGTGTCGCGCCGCGTCGTTCCTGAATTGCAACAACCACCTCATCGACATCGTATTCATCAATCATTTCAATAAGCCGGGAGCCGCATGGAAGCAGCCGAGATCGCTCGACCGCGGGTTCATCCCGACCGATTGTTAAGAACCCAACACAGTGAAAACCGCTTTGCTTTTCAAATACTTCTATTTCTTGCGCTTGACTGCCCGCTCCAAAAACCAACACGCGCCGCTTGAACGCATCGATATCGACAACCCGGACAAAGAAGACGCGTGCCAGAAAAACACCAATGAGACCGATCGCAAGCGCCGGCAACAGCGCACTCATCCAAATCCGCATACCCGGAAAGACATAAAACAAGATAGACATGGCGAGAACGGCCGTAGCGAAGCTCGCAATCAACCGCAGCAAGGTTATCTTCAAATCGGAAATAAACTGCCGCTGATACATCCCCATCATCAAAAGCGAGAGCATGATTGCAATGACATAGAAAAGGCATTGAACGCCTTGCTCGGTATGGATTGTGAAGGCCCGCGAGAAGTCGAAATAACTGATGCTATAGCCCAAAATTATAGAAAGGAGCAGGATCAGCCCATCGAACAATCCAAGTGCGAGCGTAGGCTTTGCCACATGAACACGAAAAACACGAATCATGATGCGAAATAACTCACACGCATACTCTACTCATCGACGCGCCCGTTCATTTTTTGGAGCACCGCTTCCTCACTCTTGTATTGTACGCGTCGCAACAAAAGTACTGCGTCTAATAACATCACGCTCAGAACGTGAACGCCAGTAAAACTACGTAAACGTTACTAATTAATCAGCAGCGTCAAATAATATTCTTGTGTCGGTGCCAAGAGTCCAGGTTGTAAGCATATTGGCGGGTAGCTCGGTCTGGCCACAATGGGGACACTCGACCGAGACGCCAAGCCGGGGCACAATGAAGTAGGCCTCGCACTCACAACCAATTATATACCCTTCACTCAATTTATCGTCGATATTCAACTCTGTACTCCCCGCCAAGACCGATTGCTCTTCTGTCAAATGTTGAATATCTATTAAGGATATTTTGACCATTCGAATCATCGCCCAAACGGATTATAAAACCGCATATTCACGGATTGTATTTTCGTTACAGTCTTCTTTAACGGGCAATACGGTTAATAGAGCCCTAATTTGGTAGGCAATTTTAAGAAATTGGTAAGAATATTTTCTGTAGGTTCTTGCTGCGTAAGACTTTGACGGATGCAACTGCTATAAATATGATGTAAATCGTGGTTAGTGCGGCAAACTAAGGTGGGGACGAGTTAGTGAAAAACCGATCGATTCACGGACGCTTGTTTCGTTTTCTCGTGACAGGTCTGTTTGTATCTGGACTCGCTGCGTGTTCAGGCTTCGAGGATGCGCCAACGGCGGCGCCACAATCCGTCGGCGAGTCGCCAGGTTATCTGGTTGGACCCGGCGATCAGCTACAAATTTTCGTTTGGCGAAATCCCGAATTGTCGACATCGGTACCGGTTAGGCCGGATGGCCGCATTTCGCTGCCACTGATTGAGGATTTGCAGGCGGCAAATAAGACGCCCACGGAACTGGCGCGCGATGTAGAAGAGGTCCTCGCCGAATTCGTACAAAATCCAGTCGTTACGATAATCGTAACCGGCTTTGTTGGTCCTTTTGACCAACAAGTTCGTGTCGTCGGCGAAGCGTCGCGGCCAAGCGCCATACAATTTCGCGAGAAGATGACAATTCTCGACGTTATGATCGCGGTTGGCGGTCTAACGGAATTCGCCGCAGGCAACCGCGCTGTGATCGTTCGGGCGGACAATAAGAAACAGGTGTCGTACAGAGTGCGTCTTGATGACCTCCTGAAAGACGGCGATGTTACCGCAAATGTCGACGTCCTGCCGGGCGACGTTCTCATCATCCCGCAAAGCTGGTTCTAGCTCCCCTTCCGGGGCTCGGCAGGTGATGGTTCTGAACGACGGCGCCAACTTATCATGATGGGTTAGGGTATCGGTATGAACGTCGCGGGGCGTTGGCTCGCCGCTAGAGTATGTCGCTCGGTTGATATAGTCGTAGAAAACCCGAAAGCGGCACGAATTGCTCGTTATAATCTGCGATCGATGCTTACTGTTCGCAGGTGCGTTTGCGGCACACCTAGACTATTCGGCGGCGCCGCTTCTCACGAAGCGTAACGTAAACAGACCTCATGCAGATCGCAATCGCCCCCAAATGGATGATGCAAAACGTTAAGCATATTGCCATAAGGGTGAGCGTCCGGTAAAGCAGCCCTGCCTATGATGACGTTGGACTGTTACGCTCAGGTTTGAGCGTAACGCCAGGGGAGCAGTTCGTCGATCCGATTGATTTTATGGTCGGCGATACAGGCTAGCGTGTCGGTTAGCCAGGCCTGCGGATCGACGCCATTGAGTTTTGCTGTCTCGATCAGCGTATAGGCGATGGCGGCTGATTTGCCGCCGGCCTCGGACCCCATGAAGAGATAATTCTTCCGCCCCAGGGCGATGGGCCGCATGGATCGCTCTGCGGTATTGTTGTCGAGTTCAAGAAAGCCGTGATCTAGATATGGTCGCAGCTTCTTCATGCGGGTCAGGGCGTAGCGAATAGCACCGGCTAAGGGTGATTTGCCGGATATCCGGGTCAATTGGGCATGCAGCCATGATTCCAGGCCGGACGCTTACCCATAAGGTTACGATCAGAACGAATTGGTATTCGTTAGCCGCGCGAAATTTTCCGAACGGCACGGTATTGTGGAAACAATTGCGATAGTGGTCGAGCCATTATGGGTAATTTAGTCGACGATCTTCTACCCATACTCAACGCAATTTGGCGGCGTCGTTGGTATGCGCTTGCTTTAGCGTGGATGGTCTGCCTCGTTGGTTGGACGACGGTTTCGGTATTGCCTAACAAATACAGATCGGTAGCCCGTGTGTATATCGATACAACGTCGCTTCTGGGACCTTTGCTGAAGGGTATCGCCGTCGAAACAGATTTGGCGCAGGAAGTCGCCATCATGCAGCGCACGCTGTTGAGCCGCCCAAATTTGGCGGAAGTTGCGCGCGCCACGGATCTTGACCTCGAAGCAACAACGCCCATCGAGATGGATAGGCTGCTTACCCGCATTGAAAAATCGGCTTCTATTAGGGCGCAGGGACGAAATCTCTTCACAGTCGGCTTTACGGACAAGAATCCCGTTCTCGCAAAAGCCGTCGTGCAGGCGTTACTTACGATTTTCGTCGAAACGAATTTGGGACAGAATCGTCAGGATATGGAGAATGCACGCTCGTTCATCGAGTCGCAACTCGCCATCTATCAGAAACAACTACAAGAGTCGGAACAACGTCTGGCCGCCTTCAAGGCAAAGCATTCCAATGTTCTCGCCGCAGGAAACTTCACCAAGCAGCTTTCTACGGCAAATGGCAAGAAGAAGGCGGCCCAGCGGCAATACGACGACACGATACTCAAACGCGACCAGTTAAAAGCGCAATTGGCTGTCGTACCTCAGTTTCTGAAGGTTCAAACGCCACCACAAATCGTTATGTCGGGCCCGAGAATGTCTCCTGAAGCAGCCCGAATGCAGCAGCTGCAACAAAACTTGGACCAGCTGCTACTGCGATACACGGATAACCATCCGGACGTGGTGACGACAAAGCGCGTTATCGGCCATCTTCAAGCTCAAATAGACAAAATGGCGGAAGACACAGCCGGAAGCGACTCCGACGCCTCGAACGATGTGCCAAAAACCGAAATTCCGAACACGCTTTACGAGCAACTGCAACTTAGAATTAGCGAATTGGAGCCGGAGCTTGTCACGCTGCGACGTAATTTGAGCGAAACGGAAGAAGACGTAGCCCGCTTACAGGAATTGCGATTGAGCGCGCCGGAGATTGAAACTCAACGCAAGGACCTGGACCGGGATTACTTCGTCATTAAGAAGAAATTCGAGGAATTTCTGGCACGCCGCGAAGCCGCTCGGATATCGCAAGCGGCCGAAGCTACAACTGATTCCGTACAGTTTCGTATCATTTCGCCGCCGCAAGTGCCGGTCGTCCCTTCCGCTCCGAATCGAAAATTGTTGTTTGGTGCCGTGCTCGCATTGGCCATAGGTTCTGGAGTCGGTTTTACATTCCTGCTCAGCCAAATTGACACGACGTTTAGTTCTGCCAATCGTTTAACCGAAAAATTCGGTTTGCCGGTTCTCGGGTCTGTCTCCCTCATCGTCAGTTCATCGCAGCAGTTTCGCCGCACCTTGAGCAATGTGAGCTTTGGCACGGCAGCCGGCACACTTCTGGCGCTATGTGGGGTTCTCTTGATTTTTGCACCGCAACTCGCATCGTTGCCGGAGCTGCTGCAGAAACAGCCGCTTCCCGGACAGCTATCTTGGTTGTCCGACTTCATAAAATCAGTCGCGAAATTCACCGTGACGAAGGGTATTTGAAATGGCGGATAACAACGATCGCCTGGACCTGATTCAACGGCTGGCGGAGAAGCAAGCGCGCGATAACGGAGGGTCGCTGGCGGAACGCGCGGCCCAAAAACTCGCGGTAAATACCGAAGTCCCCCCTCCTGCATCCGGCCCTATGCCCGTCGCGCCCTCGAAAGAGGAATCATTCCCGAAATCAGCGGCTGTGCAAGATATTCCGAAAACCGAGACCGAATCCGAAGATGAATCGCCGTCCAAACAAAACCGCTATGCGGCGCTCGATTTGGAACGGCTAAGCCAGGCTGGCTTCGTTACCCCCAACTCTCAACAAACACATACCGCCGAAGAATTCCGCGCGGTCAAGCGGCCCTTGCTGTTGGGCGCGTTTGGCACAGGCAAGAGTAAGATTGAAAGAGGCAACGTCATTTTGGTGACGAGTTCAAAACCTGGTGAAGGAAAAACTTTCGTTTCCATCAATCTGGCTTTGAGCATTGCCTCGGAACGCGATTTGCATGTCCTTGTCATCGATACGGATGTCTATCGCCGTCGTTTGGAGTCGGAACTCGGCATCGACGACGACAGGGGATTGGTGGATATGCTTCTGGAAGACGACCTTCATCTGCCCGACCTTTTGATTCGGACAAATATTCCAAATCTATCCATCCTTCCGGTCGGCATCAGAAACCCACAGGCTCCCGAACTGCTTTCGAGCCAGAAAATGGCCACTCTTATGGCCGATATTGCGGCTCGCTATCCGGATCGCGTCATTATCATCGACTCGCCGCCCATTCTAGCAAGCAGTGAAGCCAGTGTTCTGGCCATGCTCGTCGGTCAAATCGTAATGGTCGTTGAGGCCAACAAGACAGACTCGAGTGAGCTCCAACAGGCCCTAAAGCTCATAAACACATGTGAAAACATAAATTTTGTGATAAACAAGTCTGGCAGCGATTCAGGTTCATCTCCGTATGGTTCTTATAGCTACTATGACGAATACAGACAAAAGCGCTAGAAATACTGTTGAGACTCAACATTTCGCATGTATTTTCTTAGACCCATCCGCGCAACTGAAAAGGCCGCCCGATACACGAGGTGTGTCGTAGGGTTTAGTGCGCTTGTTTTGTCCGCAAATGCCATTGCCGGCGAATGGACCATTTCGCCACGAGTCGATGTCGAACAAAGTTTCACGGATAATGTACGGTCTGTCAGCGAGGGTCTTGAGGCTGACATTATCACGTCGAGCTCAGCGGGTATTAGTGTCGCAGGCCAAGGCCGACGCGCCCAGCTGAACTTCAATTATAGCCTATCTCGGGATGATTTTTGGGACAATTCCGAACTTAACGGACTCCGCCAGAACTTGCTGGGCAGCGGAAATGTGGAGGCAATCGAAGATCTTGTCTTCATCGACACGCGGGCCTCGATAAGCCAGCAAAGTTTACAACGCAACGGGGGCACGTCAGCAAGTGATCGAAATATCGACTCGAACGACCAATCAACCGTAGTCAATTACAGCGTTACCCCGAATTTCGGCCATCGATATGGAAACTGGGGTGAGTCCGACCTTCGCTATACCTTCAACGAAACTCGGTTTCTCGATTCCGATGTCGGTTCCGCTGGCGCGCAACCTGATACGTCTCGCAGCCACGAGATAGTGACATTGCTGCGTAGTGGCCCAAAATTTACAAGCCTTTCATGGCAGCTTTTGGGAAGCCGAACATTTACGGACAATAGCAGCAACCGCAACCTGACCGAGCTGTCCGGCGAGTACGCCTGGAGCCGGCACATAACGTTGCTAGGTCGTGCAGGTAGCGAAAAAATCGAGGGCGGCGGTATCAATTCGGACGACGGCGCTGAATTTTTTTGGCGCGGTGGCGCACGCCTTACGCCGGGACCTCGAACCAGCTTACGTTTTGAAGTCGGAAAGCGGTTCAACAGCACGAACTATTCCGCCGATGCCAGCTATCAGATCGGCGCCCGGACGGCGTTGACTACATCGTACGAGGAATCGGTACAGACCGATCGGCAACAGCTTACGAATAACCTCAACAATCTTGTTCTAAACGACCAAGGTGTACTGGTCGATCCCAATACGGGAGCGCCCGGAAATCTCAATTCACTTGATCTGGATTTCCTGGACCGCGTTAACAAGAATAAAACATTCAGTATTGCCCTGAACGGAGAACGGGGCCGCAATACCTTCAATATTTTTAGCCGCGTCAATTTACGCACGCAAGAACCGGAAGGGACAGAAGACACGGTCGTCACCCTGGGCGGGAGCATTAATCGTCGGATTTGGCCGAAGATGGATGGCGGTATTAGCGCAAATCTTTCCGTCGTCACGCAAGCAGCTGATGGTAATGAAGATTATACATTACGCACTAATGCGTTCCTGACATACCGGATAATGCAAGATTTCTCGGGAAGCCTCAATTACAGTTTCCTGCGCCGTGATAGCGATATCGACACCCAGGATGTTCAGGAAAATGTCGTCTCGGTTAGTCTCCGCAAGACATTCTGAAGCTGAATTATGTATACGGAGTTCTACAATTTAACCGGGCAGCCGTTTCAGCTCACCCCTGACCATCGGTTCTTTTTTGGCAGCAGCGTTCATAAGCGCGCAATGGCGCACCTTTCCTTCGGTCTCAATCAAGGCGAGGGGTTTATCGTCGTCACCGGAGATGTCGGCGCGGGCAAAACGACGCTCATGGGCTACCTGTTATCGACTCTCGACAGCGCCCGCTACGTCTCGGCGACCTTGGTGACGACTCAGCTCGCCGCAGACGACGTCCTGCGAATGGTCGCGTCCGCGTTCGGGATCGATCAGGAACAGGCCGACAAGGCGACATTGCTGCGCCGTATCGAGGCATTCTGCGACGCCAATTATCGCGATGGGAAGCACTGCCTGCTGCTGATTGACGAGGTGCAAAACCTGTCCTTTCAGGCGCTGGAAGAATTGCGCATGCTATCCAACTTTCAGACCGACGGAACGGCCCTGGTGCATAGCATCCTGCTCGGTCAGCCGCAATTCCGCCGCACCCTTGCAAGCACCGACCTGGACCAGCTCCGCCAACGCGTTATCGCATCGTTTCATCTCGGTCCCATAAGCGCGCAGGAGACGAGGGATTACATTCGGCACCGCCTGAGCGCCGTCGGGTGGAGAGACGATCCATCCCTGTCCGAAGACGCCTATGCGGAAATTTTTAAACAGACCGGCGGCGTGCCCCGCAAGATCAACGTCTTGTGTTCCCGGCTGCTTCTATTCGGGTTCCTTGAAGAACGGCACGAGCTCGACGGCGCAGCGGTTACGCAAGTGGCCGAGGATCTGAGACAAGAAACAGAACAGGTTCTCGAAATTGAAGAGACCGCGCCGCCGGAAGCTGTGGCCATGCCTGTACCCCTGCCGCAAGAAACCGTAGCGCCCGTGGACAGCAAGCCGGTCGAAGCGGAAGCGCCGCCTCGTACAGGTCGACCGGAACTGGTACAAACGGAAGCCCCGAGCGAAACCTCAGACCCGGGTGCTTGGGCTGACGCGGAGACAGAACTTGCGACGCTTCGTCACCGGCTGGAGACGGCGGAATCCCAGATGCAACGGCATGAGCGAATGTTGCGCTGGACGCAGTTGATGCTGAAACACCACGAACGCCTGCTTCGCCGCCGCATGCATAAAGCTGCGTCCAATGGGTAACGCGCTGGAAAACTCGTGATGACGACAGTTGCGTTGCAAACCGCTTCGGAAGCCGACGAACCCTCCCGCTTCGGCGCGAAATCTCATCCCGTATTGGAACGGGACGGGCAAATCGTGAACGCCATGTCGGTCGATGTCGAAGACTATTTCCAAGTTCAGGCATTTGCCGACACGATCGAACGCACCTCGTGGGAGACGCGCGAGTGCCGCGTCGAAACAAACACGGACAATGTGTTGCAGCTTTTCGACGAAGCGGGCATTCATGCGACTTTCTTCACCTTGGGCTGGGTTGCGGAACGATATCCGCAACTCATCCGACGCATTGTCGATCAAGGTCATGAGCTAGCCAGTCACGGATTTGCCCACTTTCGCGCCGACGAGCAAACACAAGAGGAGTTCCGCGAGGATATAAGGCGAACGAAGACGTTGCTAGAAGACACTGGCGGTACAGCGGTCCGCGGCTATCGGGCAGCCACGTTTTCGATTGGCGCCAGGAACATGTGGGCGTTCGAAATCCTTCACGAAGAGGGTTACGCCTATAGCTCCAGCGTCAATCCGATCCGACATGATTTCTACGGAATGCCCGATGCCCCTCGATTTGGATTCCAACCGAACGGATCCAGTGGAATTGACGAGTTTCCAATTACCACCGTAAAGCTCGGCAACCGGAACTTCCCATGCGGCGGTGGTGGATTTTTCCGGCTGCTCCCTTACGCGGCCTATCGCTGGGCATTGCGGCGGGTCAATGCGGCGGATAGGCAATCCTGTATTTTCTATTTCCATCCTTGGGAGATAGATCCCGATCAGCCCCAAATGTCGAATATCTCCTTCAAAACACGGTTCCGCCACTACTTGAACCTTAAGCGTACGGCGCCGCGGTTGCGTGCGTTAACCCAGGATTTTCTTTGGGATCGTATGGATCGAGTTTTCCTTGGCGCGGACGAAAAGGCCTTATGAACGCACCACACGGCGAACTGACGATCCATTCGCTTTCAACCAGTGACGCCGGGATGTGGGATGGTTTCGTTGACGCGCATCCCGACGCGACTTTTTTTCATCGAGCCGGCTGGCAGGCCGTCATCGAAACGAGTTTCGGACACCGGTCCTACTGTGCCTACGCTATGCAAAACGGCGAAATCCGAGGCGTTTTGCCTCTCTTCCACGTCAAAAACCGGCTATTCGGCAACCGTTTGGTATCGACGCCATTTTGCGTGCAAGGCGGCCCTCTGGTGTTGGATGACGCTGCGCGTAGCGCGCTGGATGACTACGCCATAAATCTTGCAGACAACGTCAATGCCGAGTTCATCGAATTTCGTAGCGAACAGCCGACGAGACCGGATTGGACCTGCAAGGACAATCTATATTTCATATTCCGTCGCGAAATTGACCCCTCACCCGAGGTAAACCTCAAGGCCATCCCGCGCAAGCAACGAGCTGTGGTGCGCAAGGCGATCAAGGCGGAGGAACTGCGTGACGAAATCGATGACGGCCCAGACCGCTTCTACGACGTGTACGCCAACAGCGTCCGAAATCTGGGAACACCCGTTTTCTCGAAAAAATACTGCCGGGTTCTTAAATCCGTCTTTCAGGATGATTGTGAATTCCTGGTGATCCTCGATGCTCAGGGCACGCCGGTGAGCAGCGTCATGCAGTTCTATTTCAGAGACGAAGTCCTGCCCTATTATGGCGGTGGGATGCCCCAGGCACGATCTACAGGCGCCTATAGTTACATGTATTGGCGTTCAACCTGCCGCGCCGCAGAGCGGGGAATCCGCGTGTTCGATTTCGGGCGCAGCAAGAAGGATACTGGCGCTTTCGCGTTCAAGAAGAACTGGGGCTTCGAACCCCGTCCTCTGTATTATGAGTATCGCCTGCGAGATGGCGTTGCGATGCCGGACGTGAATCCACTCAATCCAAAATATCACCTGATGATCAATACGTGGAAACGGCTGCCGGTTCCTATCGCCAATCTGATAGGCCCGCCAATCTTCGGCGCCATTGGCTAAACCGATGCCACGCATCGATCCGGTACGACAAAGAAGGGCGTTGGGGCCGTGCAATGCGTGACATGCTCTTTCTCAGTCAGCGCATTCCTTACCCGCCGAACAAGGGCGACAAAATTCGTTCCTTCAACATCCTGAAGCATTTTAGTGCGACACATCGCATTCATCTTGGGTGCTTTATCGATGATCCTGAAGATTGGGAACATGTAACAACGCTGCAGGATTATTGCGTCGATACCTGTATCGTGCCGCTAAACAAAATCATGGCAAAGACCCGATCCCTCCGAGCGTTTTTCACCGGAGCACCTCTGAACCTGCCTTATTTCTACGATCGCGTGCTCGATGATTGGGTAAAAACGGTTTTCACCGATGTTAAGCCGCACGCAGCCTTCGCCTTTTCGTCGCAGATGGGACAGTATTTTTTGCAGGCTGCACCCCGGCCATCGCGAATGGTTATCGACTATTGCGACGTCGATTCCGACAAATGGCACCAATATGCCCAGTCAAAATCGTGGCCCGCGAGTTGGCTCTTCGAGCGGGAAAGCCGGACCCTTCTTGAATTCGACCGGCGTGTCGCCAAAGCAGTCGACGCCGGCACCTTCGTCGCCGCGCCGGAAGTCGAGTTGTTCGAAAGCCTGGCGCCCGAAACACGAGGCAAGATTCACGCGATCGGCAACGGTATCGATACCGAGTACTTTTCGCCCGAAAAGACCTATCCATCGCCGTACGATGCCGGCGGTCCGATCGTCATTTTTACCGGCGCGATGGATTATTGGCCGAATGTGGACGCCGTCGTCTGGTTCGCAACGGACATCTTTCCTCGCGTCCGCGACGCCATACAAGACGCCCGCTTTTTTATTGTCGGTGGCAGCCCATCCCCTGACGTGCTTAAGCTCGAAAAGATCGACGGGGTGCATGTCGCTGGTCGGGTACCCGACATGCGGCCTTACTTCGTTCATGCGCAGGCTGCGGTGACACCAATGCGGATTGCACGAGGCATTCAGAATAAAGTTCTCGAAGCCATGGCGATGAGCAAACCGACGGTAACGACGCCGACCGCGTTGGCCGGTATCGACGCGACGCGAGACACGGAAATTCTGGTCGCCGAGGATGCAGACACCTTCGCCTCTCAAACGGTCTATGCCCTGCGCAACGCTGCAGCATCAGACATCGGCGATCGTGCG
>JAAHTG010001637.1_pt1 | contig 12468 bp, 21 predicted proteins | sample 6116081 | NCBI WGS metagenome assembly JAAHTG01 (sample SAMN13939989, study PRJNA603662) | sponge metagenome | isolation source: marine sponge | host: Mycale hentscheli | place: New Zealand | collected 2005
TGCTCCGCAAGGAGTTACCTTGATCCTCCTTGAACTTCCATCGGGGGTCTTGCTTTGATTCCTCAAGGGTAAGTCCAAAGGGTTGACCGACATAGTGGTAATCGCTTGTAACCGTTGGTCCTCTCCCTGTGCTTTTCCAGAGTTCGTTGAGACAATCCGTTTCATGCGGTCCCATAACTCCGACTAGGTTACCGATAAGGCTTAGGTCGCAAGTACTGTAAAGATCAGTCTGCACAACCCACCGTTCAATCTGTAACGAGTTTTGCAACATGGTGAATGATGGAGATGCAGTAGACATAACGACATCAACGGCAGTAGCCATATCAACATCGTTGTGCATGTACATAACGTTGCACCATTCGTAGCCATCTTCTTCATTGACAGATAGGACAAGGAGGAGAACATCGTCCCCTCCCTTCCTTACATCTCCTCGTTGTGGTTTACTCATACCTTCCCCAAGTCGCAATCTGGGCATGGACCTAAGTCCACTAGGACAGTAGGTGCTTCCTCAAAGGTCGATTCCCACCTGCCAGTATCACCACAAGTGTTGCAATCTTCTGCGCCATACACTTTACTCATCGTACCATAACTCCTCATCATCTTCCATCATGTCCAACGCCATCAACTTAGTAAGTTCAATAGCATCTTCCTTTCCAAGACTCATCGTGAGTAAAAGTGAAGCGTATGCGTCAGTTCGCATCTCTTCAATCGTTTCAAGATGGTCAACACCGAAGTCATCTACTTCCGTTACCATTTCTTGGGTAAAGTGTTCTACCCCTTCATCGACCATTCCGATTGCGGTCTTAACAAGTTCCAACCTATCATAGAGAGGCAGAAACTCTGCATCAGGTCTTGTAATAGCGCTCATTACCAGTTCCCCTTTCGGCAAGCATTACGACTTGCTTCCTTCTTGCGATTGGTAAAGGTTACCGCACGCTGGCGACGACCTTCTTGCATATCTGCAACCTTACGCTCGAAAGACTCACGGCGCATTGCTTTGCCGTAGTCAAAAGGCTCTAGGTTCAGAGTTACCTTTTTCTTTCCCTTAGCCATTGTGGCTCCTTTGGTTGTTTGTTTTATGTTACCTACTTGGTAACAAGTTCCATGATAGCAGAAGCCGGAGAGGCACGCAACCCCTCCGGCATATTTTCTGCCTAAAGTTTTCAGACTTGGGCTAGTGCCATACGAGCCTGCCCAAGATGAGCACTCATATCTGTGCACTCATCGTACAAGCATTCTCCGTTGTAGAACGCCATCCCACCCTCAAAGCACATGCCTCCCTCGCTGTAAGTAATAGCGATCTTGAGAGTAGGGAATCGCTTAGAAACCCCTACCCAGAACTCTGTGCTGAGTGGACCCCATGCAGTATCGTAAGTACCTTCAATGCCCCAGTCGGGATCAAAGGTTACTTCTGTAGAGCAGTCTCCCCACTTGGTTCCCCAGTTGGAGTTACTGTTAGCCCAGTCGTACCAATTGTCCCAACCAGTCTCGGCTTTAGCCCTATCACCCTTCTCAATGAGCGTGTAGTGCTCTGCCTTCCGCTCTTCGTAGAGTTCGGGAGTCCAGAAGTCATTACTTGAATCCTCAACAAGTTCTGTCCACCTGCCGTCAGAATCAAAGTCGCCAGTAGGCTTAGGTGAACGAGTACCGTTCAGCACCTCTGGCATGGGAGAGAGATTCACAAGACGATACCCATGCTCCCCCTCCTCTGGCTCGTCTACGATGATTTCCATGAACTTCTGAAGTTCTTCAGCATCACAGTCGTCACCTGAATCCTCAATCTCAAATTTGTTTTCACACCAGTTTGGCATAGTTGTTACCTCCTAGCAGATCATCTGCCATATCTCGGATACCCTCGTAGTCGGGGATTTCGTCTAGAGTGAAATACTCGGTACTGACCCATAGGGTGTCCAATGCTTCCTGCTCTAAAATGTTTTCTTCTTCTAGTTCCAGAAGGAACTCTTCTCTTGTATCAGTCATTTTACCTCCATGACTTGTTAGTTGGTATTTACCAGCGTAGCAGGCTAGGGGCTGACTTGCAACCCCTAGCCAAACTTTTATCGCTTCGGTTGAGTAACCTTGACGCTCTCTACCGCTTTGATGTTGATCGCTTGACCAACAACATCGGGATCAAGCCAACCAGCCTCAATAGCACCGTCGATGATTTTCATGTCACCGACACGCTTGGTCACCCTCTAGTGCTGACCTTGCGGTAGCACGTCCTTGAGAGTGTCGTTGTCAATACTACGTCGGTTCTGGTGAACGATGGCTACCTTAGTGCCGTCTACCAGAGTGACCTCGTGACCCAAGTCCTTGAAGGTTGCTTCTTGCAACTCAAGTGCATCCTTGATGTCCGCTAGTTGTGAGCGAAGATCAACGATGCGAGTAGCGATTAGTTCCGCTACCTTTGCCTCATTGACTTCTACTTCTATCAGTTGTCGTTGTTCCATTTGGAACCTCCTTGATTAGTTGATGTATTCATCTTTGCATACTTTGACTTGCTTGTCAAGTCTTATCCAAGATTTCTTTGCCGAACAAAAAACTTTGGATAAGAGTTGCAACTGTCTCACCAACCTGCTAAGGTGGTTAGTAACCAAGTGACCAAAGGAGGTCAGATGAAACACAAGAAGATCGTGACTTACTCTTATGACAAGGGAGCCGTCACCTTCCCCGTCGAAGTCGCCAACGACACGGCGAGAGAGATTGTGGAAGCAGTCAGCAAGGTCATGCAACCAAGGGACCTAGATCAACTAGGTGCTCTAGTATCAGTAGAAGTAAAGGAGGCTGAATGATTTGTCCTAAGTGCGATGCAGAAATGCATGAGCCGTTCGTTGCTCTCAGTAGAGATGACAACCGAACGAAGGTTTGCCCAGACTGCGGAACAAGAGAAGCGCTAGTCGCTTTCTTGGAAACAACCATCTGGAAAGAACAATATCCAGTCTAAAAAAAACAACAAGCAGGTAGCAGAAGTTGAAAGGCTTTTGTTACCTGCTTATTTTTTTGCCCTAAATAATCAAAAACAAAAAGGGGGCAAGATAGTCCCGTAGTAAGCGGGGCTTGATGAGACTTCTAAACTACTCAATGGTGTCCCTATGGTATCCCCAGCACACAACGCAAAAAGCCCCAACCGATTTCTCGGCTGAGGCTATTTCGGATCTATGCAGTATCTCCGAAAAGATGTCAAACGCTAGATCTTACGTTTATGCTTTACAACTATGTTTGGCGGACTAAGAGGGAAAATACACTCTGTTCTTGAAAAGCCAGTCTGTCGGCTATCAGTTCCTCTAACTATTGTTAGAGCATTCTCCAGAGCAAATCACTCTAGTGTAACCCTTTTCCGTCTTGCTTTGTTCACGAATTTTACCATCATCCGTTGCTTTCTTAGGACTTAATCCCAGTGGCAGTGATTCCACTGTTTATGGCGGAGTCTGCCATTCCAGACTATCTCTCTTATCGTTGGCTTAACTCATATTCCTTAAAGGACCAGAGCCAGTTCCACTGACCATGTAAAGACTGTAACACACTTCTAAAAGTATGTCAAGTCATTTATCAACAAATTTTCACTTGCCGATTTTCTAAGGTAACTTTTGAAGCCGAGTGAACAGCCTCTCCGTTATCCTTCCGATAGAAGTATCCGTGCTTGTATGGATTGTAAGAAACATCAACTGAGGTTTCTAGTTCCTCATCGGTTAGGGTCCCAATCACAAAAGCGTGGACATTCTTTCGACCTTCGTTCAGAACTCTTTGCCGACCCGCATCACTAACTCTAAACTCAACGTCTGTGAGATTGAGCCGATCTGCATAATCGGTTACCCTCCACCCCTTCGGAGTTTTGGATTGAATGCTGAAAGTGTGCTTGTGTAGGTTGTAGTAAACTTTAACTCGCATTTTACCACTTCCTCCAACTCTTACCCCAACGAGGACTGGTGGTCCTCAGGTAAGTGCTTAACTCTGGGTATTTTTCCTCAATCATGTTAGGTAAGTAAACATGGGCGAGTAGATCAATGCCACGAACAAAGCGACAGGGTGATCCGAACCAGAATCGACTTCTTGGTTTTGACTCGTTTCGTATGTACTTCCTTACACGGTCACGGTCAATATCCCAAAAGTCTATTCCGACTTTATCTGAGAGCATTCTCAGACCTATGTAATATGGTTGTGTTAATTCGTCCATGTCTTGACATTACCATACCATCAGACCGCTGTCAAGTATTTCTTGGATAAACTTTTCTAACTAATTCTTGGCTAAGACTTGACAGGCTCTAGGTAGTGTGCTACCTTGGTTCATAACTAACCAGACCTTAAGGAGGTCACAATAATGTTTATTGTTTACAGACGACCATTCAAAGATGGAGAACCATTACATGACTACGACATGTATCACGGAGAAGCACATGGTCCATTCGAAACTCGTACAGAGGCAGTGACATACGCCAACGCTCTACCGCACTGGAAGATTGTTACATTCGGAGGAAACAACGAATCATGCATCATGGAAGACCTATACGGGAACACTCGTGAATTCGACAAACTGCCTGACCTTCAAGAGTTGAAATGGTTGGGCGACTACGAAATCAAGGAATTACAGAAAATCTGAGATAAGACTTGACACGGTAGAAAAACTCTGCTAATGTTTATTACATCAAGCAACACCGCTTGAGAAACACACCGACCACAGGAGGTCACAACAAATGGGACACATGCTTACACACCGTTCGGAGTGGGCAAACGGAATCAACGCTATGGACGGCGCTCTCGAAACAGAGTCCATCTTTGAGCCTAAAGTTACGTCTACCCTTCTTCCCAACGGAACGGAATCATGGAAGTCGCTCACGGTTTATCGTGAGTACAACGATGGCACTCAGGTAGAACTGAATGCTGGTGTTAAGGCTGGCTACCACGCTGGTTCTTACGCTACCCTTATCAACACTGCTGAGGCTATGTTCCCCAACAGCCTGACGAAGATGGAGAACTACGACGATGGCGCAGTCCTTGTCTTCTGTCAGGACATCGGAGAGGAATACTCTTTTGGTGACGGGGACACGCTTACCAAGCACATGATGTACACCGCATCGCTTAACAGCACCTATTCCACGAAGGCTATCGGTTTCACCTTCCGTCCCTTCTGCACTAATCAGGAAAGTCTCGGTACTCTCCAGTTGGCTCAGAAGCGAACGAAGAACCATGATGCCATGCTTTTCAGCAAGGCTCAGATCATGGCTAACTATGCCGATGCGTTTGATCGCTTCATCACTAACGCTACGATGCTCAAGAGTTACACTATGACTAACTCCATGCTCAGCACCGTTCTTGATCAGGTGGCTCCTCTCGTTGACGATCCAGAGGCTACCACTAAGGCAATCAACTTCGCTGAGAAGCGTCGTGACGGTATCATGTACTACTACGGTGAGGAAGTTGCTAAGTTCGGTGAGAACGCATACAGCCTGTACCAAGCAGTGCAGTCGTATGAGTTCCACGTTCAGACCAAGGGTAAGAACGCTGATATCAAGAAGGTGAACGTTATCTCTGATCCTTCCGCTAATCAGACTCTGACCAACAAGACGGTAGACATTCTACTGTCGGTCTAATACCGAAGACCTGAGCAAGTCTTGAAACTGCTCACCACATTTCGCAAAACAAATACTTGACACAGCCAACACAGGTGTGCTAGGTTGAAATCAACAACTAGCCGACAGAAGTCGGAGAAAGAAGAAACATCATGGGAGAACGAGGAACCATCCGAGTTAAGCACTGCACTACAGACACCGCTCTGCATTTCTATGCCCACTGGGCAGGACCAAACTTGCCAAAAATCTTGGCTAAAAGTTTGGAGCGAGTGAAGTCCGCTGGTCGTCTTAACGATGAGGCATATGCTTCTCGCATTATCTTTGACACTCTTACTGAGTGCACGGGTGATACCACAGGTTACGGAATGGTCGTTGGTGACGAAAACGTCCCCTTTGACATTGGTTACGATGTGCCATGCGTTGAATGGACCACTGAAGGTCAAGTCATCGTGTACATCATTCCGGTTGATCTAATGCTACACGGACCAGGGCACTGGAAGAATAGGGCTGTTGTTGCAGACTCCATGATGGAGCAGGGGACCGCTGTGGAACTTATTTCAATTAATCGTATTAAATACTTGACAAGCGTTTGAGCATCTGCTAAGGTGTTTGTCACTGGGGAAATTCCCCAAACCAACTCAACTAACCAAATGTACTGGAGGTACAAAAATGAGTGAAGAAATTAAAGACAACTGCTGGGATACATTCAAGCAGATTGTACACGCAGGAGTGGACAGAGTAATTCTGTACGGTCCCCCAGGGACTGGTAAGACCTTCTCAGCACTTCACAGTGTGAAGCGAGAGGGACAGGATTCTCACCGACTCACCTGCACCGATGACATGACCAACATGGATGTCACTGGAGGGTTCCTTCCGTCGGCTGACGGTGGATTCCAGTGGATTGAAGGTGTGGCTATTAAGGCTCGCCGTACTGGTGCTCGTCTAGTAGTAGACGAAATTGATAAGGCAGGTGGCGATGTGTTCGCTACGCTTCTCAACATGACTGACTCTGATGGGTCGTCTGAATGGGAGCATCCCGTCACTGGAGAGAAGACGACTCCAGCGCCAGGCTACACTGTAGTCATGACCACTAACGTGGAGCAGATTGAGGAATTGCCTCAGGCTCTAATTGACAGGTTCCCCGTTCGGCTCAGGATTGACCGACCACACCCAGATGCGTTGCTTACATTGCCATCGCACTGGAGAGGTTACGCTGACCGTATGGCTGATGCAGGCTCAGAGCGTATGTCGCTCCGACTGTTTCAATCCATGGCGAAACTGTCACGACAGATGGGCGAGGAAAAGTCTGCCCAACTGATTCTAGGAGAACGTGCCCAAGCCTTTCTGGAAGCGATCAAGATTGATCAATTCCAGCAGGTAGACGGCTAAGATCGTGCCTCCAAGAGGTTAGGGTTTCTTTCTTTCCCCTAGCCAGCGCACAGGGGGAGAGAGGTTTTGGTTGGTTACCTCTCTCCCCCAATCTCTTCTAATAAAGACTTGACAACCTACCTAACACCTGCTAAGGTGATAACATCATATCCGAGTGAGAGGAAACCAATAGATATGAACCACATAATTGAAAAAGTACATAATCGCAACAGACCAATGCCGGAAGTGTTTGCACGGAAAGACATCCGTAACACTGGTGGATGGGACGTTGCTAACGTTCGTGCAGTAAGAGGGGAACCCTTCATTACTGTCTCAGGGCGTATCATGCGAGTCCCACTGGACGACTCTAACCTTGCTAAGAGCATTCGTGCCCACGAGCAAATCCACGTTAAAGTTTCGCCTCAGGACTTGACACCCTACATTAATGACGTTACGCCAGAGATGGCGATTCGTTCTGCTGAGGAAGCACGAGTCAATTACATTGCTAAGAGTCTCGGCTTCCCGATGAAGGACATGATCACGGGGTCTGAGAAGCACGATGGTCAAGTAATTGTCCAGAACAACGGATGGAGCGAGGCAGTTTATGCTGTAGCGTCTTCTATCAACACTGGAGGACTACGACCACTGCTTACTGGTATTCGCCGTGAGGCTCCAGTATGGGCAGACCAATTGCGAGAGATTGCTAAGGAGTTTGAACGATTCCAAAAAAGGCAGATCCGTGAGATCAAGTCTCGCACTTACGGTGTGAATAACACACCAGACAACGTTGCGTTTGCTAAGTACGGCTCTACTGAAGCCGAGCGTGAGCGTAGCGATTGGATTCACGGCATGATCTACACCGTAGAGTTTGCCATGCTTATCGAGTCCATTGCTGAAATGCCTTCCCCTCCTATGGAGGAAGTTGCGCCACCTGCACAGAACGAGCAGGCTGACGAAGGTGAAGACATGGAAGATGACGGCGACAACGTTGAAGACGGCGACGAAGAGGCTGAAGGTAACGCTGGTGCAAACGGTCAACACGACGGAGATGTCCAAGACGGTTTGAACAAGGATGCTGAGCGTGAAGAACTTGCAGACGAGAAGCAACTGATTGACCGTAAGGACATCCAGAAGCGAGCCAAAGAGGCATTGAACGCTATTGGGCGACGAGGGGCAGTAGGAGATTGGTTAGACGTTCGTCTGGCTCACCTTCCACTAACTCTCACCGTTGCTGGTGCTATCGGTAAGAAACGAGTTGCTTCTAACGTAGGTCGTAACCCACGAAGGATTCAACGAATTCTCACTGACCCAGAGCGTCGTATCTTTGATAAGAAGGTGCGAGCAAGTGGAGGTGTAGTGCTAATTGACTGCTCAGGTTCTATGGAATTGTCCAAGGACCAAGTGAAGGACATCATGTTCTCCGCTCCGGGCTGTACTGTCATCGCATACTCATGTGGATGGCGAGCAGACGAGAACACCTATGTGTTGGCAGACAAGGGAAAGATCTTCTCAGGAGAACTCCCTTACTTCCACTCTGGGAACGGTAACGATCTTCGTGCAATTGAGTACGCAGTCAGCCGTAAGCAAAATATTAATGCCCCTACCGTCTGGATTACTGACGGACTGGTTTACCGCCCCAACGGAGGGAGCGTGTACGACCAGAAAGAGTGTGCCCACTATGCAAGAAAGCATAGAGTCCATATGGAACATACCCCAGAAGATGCGATTGAGTATCTGAAGGGACTCCAGCGAGGACAGGCACACAAGCCCACAATTCTGGACAGATGGAAGGAGTTGATAGGGCAGGCATAATAATGAGACAAGCAGGGACCGGATTGCTCTCACTCTCCGGTCCCTGCTATCTCGTTCTTGAACAACTAACCCCGATAATAATCGTTCAAGAATCTACTATAGCACAAAACTTATCTAAGAAATGGAGGAATTACATAATGAATGAACAACAACTATTCGACACACCAAACAGCAAGTGCCCACGACCACCAGTCACAGAGGCAAAGATGCAGGAACTATTTGACTACTGGAAGGACACATTCAACAAGCGTTCCTCCACAGTCTTTGACGAGGCTCGACGCAAGAAGATCGGCGTCGCACTCAACAACTACTCCATGGAAGTATGCAAGCAAGCCATCAAAGGATGCTCACTCTCTCCATGGCACAACGGGCAAAACCCTACCAACAAGAAGTACAACGACCTAAGCCTCATCTTTCGAAACGCCGACAAGGTGGAGTACTTCCTAGATGTCTACGAGAACGAGGCAAAGGGAGAGCAGGAGATGGACGAATGGCTGAACAGTTAACGAACACAGATATCGCAAGCAGCACAGAACTCATAGTCTCCGAGGACCTTAACCTCAGCGGGATCATACGCACACGGCCAGGGATCACCACAAGGACCGATGAGTTTGTCAGTGCCATCAACGTAATTACGAAGCACGTCAGTGACTGTAGGTATCGAAGTCTCAGGGGGCTTTCTTATGAAGCCAATGGTGTCCCTAGCGCTAGCCTCTAACTTGAAGGCGCAGTACTGGGCAGTACTCATCCCCTCTTTTTCAGCAGACTCTACCAACAGATCTTTCAACCAAATCGGAACCGAAATGTGCAACTTAGTCAGTTTGTTCTGCTGTTCCATCTTTCGATCCAAAATCATCTAAACTTTCCAAGCCCGCTTCTTTCAGGGCCATAGTCAAAAGCAATTCTGTAATCGTAATATCATACCCATCAGAAATCTCAAGTAAAAGATTCTTCAAACGGGGATCGACTTTAAAAGACATGCCAATTTTATCAACACCAAGATCCGCTTTCTTAGGCGGACGGCCAGTTCTCATAACATGAAACGAATCACGCACACTAATCACCTCTTTATATATACTAGCATGTTGGTTGTAGAGGGTTCCACTAGTTAGTATAGAACACTTCATAACCATTCAATGGTGTCCCTAGCGAGCGGGTGCTGCGCTGGTTGCGGCAGAGGTCCTTATAAGGCTTTGGTCTTGGGTTCGATTCCCAACGCTCGTACTATTTCGACAATGTTAAAACCAAACTTTGTGTCCACTTTCACAAGGTTTTGACTTGATTAACCATCCAAAACATTATAGTTTAATATCTGAGAAGGTGAACGGAGGAGAATCACTAATGAAGAACAAAATTGTAAACCGGTGGGACAAAGCGAAAGCCAACTCCCGTCGTCGTCGCCATGATCGTCAATGGAGAGACGTAACTCTACCCCCACGAGACATGTGGACAGATACGTTAGAACGAGAAATGCTTAGAATGCGCTTCTAATAAAACGCAACTAAAGTTTTGAAAGGCCCCTGCTAAATGCGGGGGCTTTTCCTTTTTCCGCCGCCAGTTCCTTCGAACTCGACAGAACCTGTCAAAAACTGCAAGTTTTGAACACTTTCGCTGCCACGGCTGCCAGCCGCTGCTCCGATTTCACCCAACTCCTGAAAGAGTTATACCAACCCCATCGCCGCACCCACACCGCCAAGTGCAGCAACTCACCAAGCAATAAAGCCTAATCCCCGAAATCGAACCTAGATAGTCCCGAAAAAAAATAAACTAAACTTCTAATATCTTCTATGGTATCCCTATGGCGTCCCTACCGCATACGCACGCCGCACTTAAGACAGAACTCAGCCCAAGGATACACCTGACGCTGCTCCAACGGATGCGTGCAAGAGAAAATCTCTCTCCACCTCGCATCAGCCATCTGACGAAGCCACTCAGAAACAGACAAACCATCTGCTTCAGCAGCAGCCTGCCACTGATCACGCTGCGTCTCAGAAACCCTAATTAAGACTTGCTTATCACGGGTCTCATCAACCTTCTCATCATCCTCAACCAGTGTATCTTCCAAAGCAGCCTCAACCTTAGCCCGCTTCACTTCGTCACTACGAAGGACTTCCTTAAAATAATCTGTACTCATTACTCACTCTCCTCATCAATAACTTGATCTATATCTTCACTAACAATCTCTGCCTCTATAACGGGGCTATCTAAGGTTTCTTCTAAAACAACCAATGGTGTCCCTAACTCATCATCGGAAACATTATCCAAGATATTCGAAACAACCCCCTGATCCAACACACCAGAAGAAGCCATCAATTCCAACAACTCCAAAGCCTCACCCTTAGCATCACCAGAAACAGACTCAACAACCTGACCAGCCAACGAAGACTGCACCTCAATAACCTCACGCTGCTCCAAACCAGAAATAGCAACCTCAGTACGCTCCACGTTCATACCCAACAACTTAGCCCTACGATCCATAATACCCAAAACAGTACGCACAGCATTCTGATCAGGCTCCACCATAATCTCAGAACCATCATCCAACGTCTCACGCCTAAACTGAGTCAAAGGCCACAAAGACTTCTGCATCTCATCCAACCGCTCCAACTCTAACCTAAGAACTTCAGGATACGATAAGAAAGCCTCACTGTTAAGCCGACCTAATACACGACGAGAAGCCGCCGCAACAGCAGCAGCCGACATATTAAAACGCTTACCAATCTCCACATTCGACAAACCCGACTTCTTCAAACCGAAGATACGCAGATCCCTCTCAGCAAGAAACTCTCTCGAAAGTTTATTAGACTCAACCATAACAGTATTGTATATCCCCGTGCTATACTTGTCATCAACTCTTATTCAAATACGACCAAATCTGAGCCAACGTAAACTTCTCAGCCCTAACCCCACGACGTTGAGCCTCAGCAGACAACTGCCTAGGAGTCAACCCAGCCCAAACACCATGCAAATCAGAAGGAGGAAAAGTCAACGCATAATCCAAACATTCTTTACGCACAGGACACTGCCTACACATACGTCTAGCCTCTGATATATAGGACAGGTCCTTGTGTTCTTTCGGAAACATCTTTTGGCTTTTGCCTGAACATAATGCTTCTTCGGACCAGTGTTTGGTGGTTTCTGGTGGAGTATTGTGGGGGGTTGTGGGGTGTTTTGGGTGGGGGTCTGGTTGTATAGTAGTTTTTGTGTTTTTGGTTATTTTTCTTAGTTTGTTCACAACTTCGACCTTATCCGTATTTTGTTGGGGTGTCTTTTGTTGTGATTACATCTATATTACGGTTTGTTTGGGTGTTTGTCAAGGGGTGTTATATGTTGTGCATGATGTAGTCTATGGCTGATATGAGGCATAGGATGATGAACCAGATGATAAGGTTGGTTACCATTTTAGTGGTCCTTTTTCGTCAGTTTTGGCTGACCTGACGAATACCATAATACCACTCTTTACCATAGGTAAATCATCGTAACAAGAGAACAAGCAAGCAGTAAAGGTATCAAATACGACATATTATCGGTCTCTCATAAACAAGTCAACAAACATCATAACAAGGATAATCCCTAATACGAGAGCATATGACCATACTACTGTATCCATAATAAGTGTATTCCTATATAGGGTTATTCGACATTATTTGGTTTGGGGGGTTTCGGGATGGTGGGTTTGGTTGGGGGCCTGGGGGGGGGGGGGGGGGGGGTTGGGGGTAGG
>JAAHTG010001320.1_pt1 | contig 12453 bp, 29 predicted proteins | sample 6116081 | NCBI WGS metagenome assembly JAAHTG01 (sample SAMN13939989, study PRJNA603662) | sponge metagenome | isolation source: marine sponge | host: Mycale hentscheli | place: New Zealand | collected 2005
ATAATGGAACAGGCAATGCCAAAATGAAGTTAAATGAAGGAACAAGAGTAAGCACGGATCTTAGAACAATAGCAGGAATTATTGCTGCTGTAGCTATTGCTGTGTTTGCATACACAGAACTGACGGCTAGGTTAGTATCACTAGAGACTTCAAGAGAACTATTCCAGGCAGATTTACTAAAGAAAAGTGAGCAATTACCCGTGGACCAGGAACAGCTGATGTTGTTGGAGGACCTTTATAAATCCGTGGAGAAAATAGAAATACGGATCGAGGATATGATGCACAACAAAGTTAACATACAATTTTTACAAAAGAATCAGGAAAAAATTCTATCTGATATTGAAGCAATAAAAGACAAGGTAAGAGCCAATGGATCGAAACACTAGAAAAGTATTGCAGTACATAACTGACATGGAAAAACAAGCTAAACAAATGAGCTATGTTAAACATCTCAAGAAAGAAGTTGAGATTAATGGTACAGGCACACACAAATATAGAATTAAACACGGACCTAACAAGGGAGTGGTTGTAAAATGATCGAGCATATCGTAGCCCTCCTAATGTTTGTAGGCCCTGATATCAAGGAGCACAGAATACAAATTGATCCAAACACAGGGAAAGCCTCTATGTCAATATGTATGAAGCATAAACGTGAAGCTAGTAGACCACCTATAAGTGAAAATGTATCTTATAAATGTATTAAATCTAAAGCAGAACTAGAAGTAAATATAGACGGTTCTAAATCAATTAAATCTCTAATTCTAGAGTAATGCAAAAGCCCAATAAGAAAAGAAACCCTGTGGCTAAGCAGTTAAGACACTTTACATCAAAGATAATAAAGAATAAAAAGATATATGACCGGAAAAATAAGCGTATTGAACACTGAACTTGTGACAGGACACTGTCCTAATTGTGAGTTAGATACTATCTTAGTTGGCATACAACAATCTTTCTATAGATGCACTAATTGTGGTGATGACATAGAACAAAAGATTAATGGTGTTATAAAATATATGAAAGTTAACAAAGAAACTAAAATGAAACTAAGAGAGTTGGACGATACCAATGGCTAAAAAGAAAGGAATGTTTGGGGTAAACAATTACCACAAACGTACACCAAGAAAACGACCAGGCAGAATATCTAAAAAGGTAGGGCCAGGTCAAAAAAGACCCAAGAAATATAGGGGCCAGGGACGTTGACAAACATCAAATAATATCCTAGAATGAAATTAGAAAGCGAGGAAATATGAGAAAAACAGAAGACTACATAAAACAAATCAACGACTTACCTGAGTCTGAATGGGAAAGAATGAAAGAACATATGGATAAGAAATTTCCTAATATGAAAATGCCCAATATGGACACTTTCAAAGAAATGGTAAAGCTCTTCGGAATGAGCATGGAAAAATTAGAAAGAAAGGAGGACGATGAAAAAAGTAACAATAGAAGCCACTAATATTACTACTAAACAATGGAATACATTGTTGATAGAACTTAATTTAATAACAAAAGCATGGAAACCTTTTGCAACATTAACTTTAAAAGCTAATGGATTGAATAAAGTTTTGACATGGGGTACTAGAAAAGGCAAAGAACTAGAAGAATCAGAACGCGAGTACAGATAAATGAAACCCATTATGATCACCTTGTTGTATCTAACATTTGGTGGAGACATCAAGATGGATACGTTTGAGATACAGCAAAATTGTGATACATGGTTTCATCACAACGTAAAAGTACACGATACTAAAAAGAAAGCTTTTATGAAAAATTTATATTACCATGAGTACAAAGGTAAGAAAGTTATAGGTTATATTTGTGGAGACGAACCTCCACAATAATTAAATTGTTTTTTCTGGCTGACAAGAGAAATTAATAACTAATCTGTTTCTATTAATTAGATCTTCACCAATAAGATTCATAAGCGATATAGTTTCGTTTATACCTGCCCCTGCACAAGTGTACCATGAGTCGTGTACACTTACAGATTGCTCTGGTAGACAAGTACCGTCTAACGCTGAACACACCTTAATTACTAATAAAAATTTAATCATTGACTGCCTATTGTATTTTATGTATAAAGTCCTATATGAACAATAACAGAAAGGAGTATATCATACATGACCGATATAACTAAATATAAAAATGTATCACTGTCACATGACACATACAATTTGATTGATAAGATGAGAAAAAATAGTTTAGTACCAAACACCATAGTAAGTAGAGCGCAGGTAATAAACATATTAGTAAATGAGAAAGCAAAGAAGTTAAATGGAAAACTCGACAAAAAATAAACAGATATGCCCACGGTGTACAGGAAATGGATACATAAGAATACCAAACCAAGCAGTTGGTAATCCTACAGAAATCATAGCCCAGTGCACAATGTGTGATTCAGAGGGAGAGATAAATGAAGTTGATAGCTATGATTATAGTGGTATTAACCATGACAAGTTGCAGTAAATCATTTGATCCGAATGACTTACTGGACCCGACGTCAACGATAATGAAACAAATAATTACAGGAGGAAAGAAACAATGAAGACAATGCTAATAATATTAACAGCGTTATTACTTACAAACTGCACATACAGAGTACAGTTTGGTAAAGCGTGCACACCTAACAACAGTGAATGGAGTTATGTGTGGTTAAAAGAAAAAGGTGAAGTTAACATCTCAAAGGATAATTGTGACAAAAAGTAAAGATACAATTAGACTGGAGAAAGCAGTTGATGGTGCAAGACGCATTATAAAACCTGAGCCAATGACTCAGGAAGAAGAGTATAGAAATGCAGATGTACCTATGCCTAAAAAACCAGGCAAACGATTTACTGAGTGGCTATCTGAGCCAGTTGATGACAGAGGAGATCTAGATTTGACAAAACAGATTGATGTATTAAAAACACAACAAGATATATTAATACAGAAGCTAGACATGGCAGCTCACGTAGTTAAGCAGTTAGAGGGAAGATTATTGGACAGAGAGAAAGAGTGCGATAGACTTACATTAGAATTACAGCTAGCAGAGTTAGCTTTAAATCCTTCTAAAAAGTGACAGGAGAGATAGCATACTTAGCTGGTCTGTTTGATGGCGAGGGTTGTGTTACGTACAAGAGATACTGGAGCAGTAAACGTAAGAACAGGCCTAGGATATATCTTTGTTGGCGGATACAATTAGAGATCGTCATGACAGATGAGACGACAATACAATGGTGCTGCGATAACTTTGGTGGTAGATGTATTCCAAAGCCACGTAAAGAGTACAAAATGCAGTACAGGTGGCGAAGAGGTTTTAAAGATGCATACGAGATAGCTAACGCAATCTATCCGTACGCAGTAACAAAGAAAAAGGCGTTAAAGGATATTATAGATCATTATGACCATAAAGAGACTAATCGTAAGAATGAGAATGTGGTACGCAGACATAAGAGGGCACCACGGTAAACGATGGAATTATGAACCAGGCGATTGGTACATGGGCAGACATAAAAGGAAGAAATGAGTATTAAACAAAAGATAAAATTTAAAAATGTAGACCGAGCTAGGGGTACAAGTCCTGCAGTATTGCGTTCCTCTGGACCTAAGCAACGACCTGAAAGGGTAGCGACGAAGCTCGGCGTTAGTGGAGAGAGTCCCAGACGTGGTGTCTCCACTGACGATAATGTATTTAACGATAAGACTGTAAGCGATGAGTATAAAAGTGGTGGTGCATACAAAGCTATCCTTGGTATGTTTGCTGAACAGTTGGATGATAAGAAGTTTGCAGAACATTGCAGAAAATTTTTTAAAGGAGACAATGACAATACCTGATTTAATAGACCATGTAACATCTACTGTCAGTAGATGGTGGAAGCGTACGATTGATAGACCTCTATCATGGATAGAACATATTGGCAGTCGTATGAATGTCTTTGCATGGCAGAAGCGTTGGGGTAATCGAGAGAGAGGCACAGGCTACCGCGATGAAGTGGAATAAGAAATATATATACCCTACATCTACAAGGGCCTTGATCAACGGCAAACGACACTACAGCATAGATAACAGAAAATTACCGAGTGTTACGACTATACTATCCGCAACCCAGTCGGAAGAGAAGCGACAGAGCTTAGCTAATTGGCGAGCGCGTCTTGGATCAGGGGCCGCGGACAAGGTGATGAGTGAAGCAGCAGCACGTGGTACCAGCATGCACACGTACCTCGAAGCGTATATCAAAGGAACAGGGCACATGGACCTTACAAAGTTGGGCCTACAAGCTAACACCATGGCGCAACGGGTTATAGAAGCAGGGCTCGGGGACCTGGGAGAGGTCTGGGGTACTGAGGTTACATTATACTACCCTGACTTGTATGCAGGGGCTACCGATGTGGTGGGTATTTATAACGGGCGCGAAAGTATAATAGATTTTAAACAGACGAACAAGCCAAAACGTAGAGAATGGATAGACGATTACTTTACACAGCTAGCAGCATACGCTATGGCGCACAATCAAGTATATGGCACGGAGATACAGTCTGGAATCATTCTAATGTGTTCTAAAGATAACCTGTTTCAGAAGTTTGAGGTATCGGATAAGGAGTTTCAAGGGTACAAACACGCATTTTTGCGCAGAGTAGACCAATATTACAAAAATGTATCCAAAGAAATAGACTGTGCAGATACAAAAAATGATCAAATAGTATAGTAAATTAGCCATTAATTGCAATTGTATCCTCTGTATAGGGTATTTTCAATAAAATAAAAAAAATAAAAATAAAAATTTTAAAAAGTGGTTACAAAGGATACAAAAGCTAGAAGTGTTGTATATCAAGGGAAATAACGCCAAATTTGTATCTTTTGTCAGGATACAATTGGATACAAAAGATACAATTTTTTAAAAATCATTGGTATTAAAGGCTAATTTAAGCAAAAAGTTGGAAAAAGTGAAATAAGCCAATAACCACAACAAAATAAGGGACGCGCGCGTATATTTTGCATTTTGCTTTTTGAAATTTCATTGAAAAAAGACTATACCTATATTATGCCCAAAAGGAAGAAGAGATATAAACATGCTAACATTGGTAAGAAGAAGTATTACTTCTATTCTATTAAGTGGCTCGACATCACCGGCGATGCGGGTCATAACACACCGGAAGAGTTCGATAAGTTCGAATGTGCGAAGATGGTATCGCAAGCGTATGTCTATAAAAAGAATAAAAAGTTTTTATGGACGTTTAGTTCGTATGATGAGAACGAAGAAGTCTTCTCAGACCGTAATGTTTTCCCGATGGGTTGTATAATTAAAATGGATAAGGTTATTCTTTAATAAGATCGTTTACTTTCTTCATCTTCTCAGCTTGCTTACGTAGTTCTTCCATACGTTTTAACTTATCTTCAGCAGTCAGATTTCTAGTAATGATTTCTTTTCTGTCTATGAATATACCTCTAGCCTTACCTATCATCTGTTCAAATGCAGCTGTCTTCTCTGTCTTGCCTTCCTTCTCTAGCTTCTCAGATAATTTGATCTGTCTCTTAATAAAGTTCTCTCTTGTAACAACATAAGCTCTGTTAACTTCATTCATACGTCTAGTAAAATAGTTCTGTACGTGTGGTAACTTCATTAATCTGTATGCTTCTTGCTTTGCACTGTTGGGTGCGTAGCCTGCCTGTACGGCTGCTTCTGTATTTGTGCATCTACCCTCGTTCATCACTAGGTACTCACAGAAAGCACGTTGTTTATTGGTTAGCTCTTGCAATCCGTACTTATCTTTGGGTATTGGCGTAAATTTGCTAGCTTTTGGGTATTCGCTCATACTTGCAATATATCCTATATATTGTATATTACAAGTCAGAATGGTAAGCGGAAAGCAATTGAGAATGGCGTTAGATAAGTTCATGAAATCCCCAGTATGTCAACATGCTAGGGTTCAAATAGAATTACCTAATGGCGAAATGTATGATTTAACGGCAATGATGTTGTTGGAGAATAAAATTTTAGGTACAAGTGAGACACACAGATTAGTTTTAAAAGCAGAGAAACCCACACGTGTAATGGGTGAAGTAATTAAGAAATTATAGCACGGTAAGCGTAGGGTCAGACCACCCATGACAGAGTCAAATTTATATAAAAAATTAAAGAAAGAATTTAAAACAATTTCGTTTATTCGTATTGAGAATCGTGCCTTACTTGGCACTCCAGACTTGCTTTGTCAAAATAAAAATGGAACGTTTTTTACACTAGAGCTTAAGCTTACAAAAGCTTACTCTGTAAGGCTATCCCCTCATCAGATTTCATTTCACATGAAACACAAAGCTTGTACCTTTGTCCTTGTTGCTTGTTCCCCTAAGCTTGGAACCTATCGCTTGTACTCTGGTTCTAGGATCTTGGAGCTTGTGGACTCAGGCTTGAAGCTTGAACCTTGTGCCCTGGGCCTACCGGCCATATGCACCCTGCTTGAAGGCTTGCGCTCTGGGTAACCGTTGTCCCGGCACCAGGCGTTGTGGATCTCGGTTATGATGTGATCGTATTTTCTATGCGCGGCCATCAGTCTCCGCGGCATGCATCTCTAGAAGGTAATCATCTAGGCCAATGTTATCATCGAAAGAATGCTTCACTTTATCAGTGCCCCAATAACCTTCGACGTTGTCCGTCATTGTGTTAACCCAAATCGTAGGTCCACCTCCAGCAACCAAGAGTCTTGCAGCTCTGTAGTCATGATCACGGTGCGTGGTCCATTCTATATCATAGACGCCGTCCATCCATTTACTGGCCGAGATCTTGCCATCTGTTATATCTTCTGCAACGCTCTTGCACATCCTGCGAAGCTGCTCTTCGCATGTCTCACTCTTCTTTCTGGCTAGACTCATCTTTCTCCTCCTTGTTAAATATCTCTTCTAATTGCTCAAGTACTTTTGGGTCGTTGAGCTTATCGTAATTGATGGCTTTATTGAAGCCGAAGGGATCTTTCTTATTCATATTTTTCCTTTCTGTTTGGTTGCGGGTCCGGCAGGTTGGTTATGATGGCCTGCCAGCGTCCCAATCTGTTTATTGTTAGATTTCATAAACTCTATATATAAACATTGTCCTTTAATATCCTATGCCTGAAGCCTTGTCAACTATTATTTTTCTTGCGCCCTTGTACATTATGGGGCGGGCCCACCCTGCTTGAAGCTTGTAGCTTGTGCGTTATTTTTATTTTTTGATTGGGCCTTTACCGTGGCCCTGACGGCACAGTCTCAAGATGGACATATTTTACAACCCCAAAATTTTAACTCCGGCCGTGGTTAACAGCCAGCCACTGTGTGATGGCCAAGCGACAGAGTGTATACATTTTTCACTAACCGTCGCTAGTCGATCGCTTGACCCCAGATCCAACAGCGGAATTCTAAAGATATCTCTTTAGATCCTTTCACCAGCAACTGATCAATTTGCGCGATGCTGTAATCTATTGGATCAGGGCTCAAGACTTGACCCCAGATCACTTACTCTCTAGAGTTTCCTCCACCCATAGCTATTGGGGTGTAAGTGATCAGGGCTCAAGGTGGATGGAGGCTAATCTATCCACATTGACCCGAAAGGACTACAGGGGCGCCGTACGACTTATTACAAGTGTGCTAACCCTGTACTCCTAACTCAATATAGTGCTTGACAAATAAATGTCAAGGGGATAATGTAGGATTATTAATAACAACAAAAGAAAGGACACATATGCAAAAAATACGCATGAACACCGAATACAGAAACAAGTTATTCAATAGAATAAAAGATGTATTCGAAAACGAGGACACGCAAGAACGACAAGCATTTATGGAAAGTAGAGAAAACTTTAACATAAATCAACAATCAGCACACGCATTAGCTAAGCAAGTAGTAGAGAGATCATACCCTACTGAAGATGTAGCCACACTACGACACTTCAAGAAAAAGTATGGCGACCCATGTGATGTAGTAGCAAAAGATAAATGCTTTTACTTCTCACATAGCGAAGATGTAAATGACGAGGGCGAGAAAACAGAAACGCAATCTCACTTTGACTTCGGACTATTTGGTAATCTAAATGGTCGAGAAAGTTATAGTGATAACCAAGATTGTATGCACTTTGCTCACGCATATTATAGGGAAGAACTTAAAGAGAAAGGTTTAAACCCTGATATAATTGCTCAACAATCAGGTAAAGATGAAAACCCTCATAAAACTAAACACATGGACGCAAACAATAAGTTTTTAGGTAAATGCAATAATAATTATTATAATGATAGTGATGATAATATTGGCATGACTAAAACTTTTAACGCACCATTTTACTTAGATGTAATTGGAACTAGCCATTGTAGATCAAGAGCAATCGCTTGTACTAAAGACGAGTACAATATCTTTTTAGCATGGCGAAGTGCAAAAGCAAAAGTTGTAAGTACACATCAAACATGGATTGATAGCATAACTAAACAAACTGATCAGTTAAAGATCGGCTTGAAAGCATATCGTTATTTATCTGAGGGAATAGAACTTGCTAGTGAACTAGGTATAAAATTAGACGAGGCAGAATTAGTTAGAACTAACTCTACTGGCTTGACAATTTATAACCCTAGTAATCTTGCGTCTATGATTAAAGGTATGAAAAATAAAAATCAGACTAGAGAAGATAAAATCAAGGCAAGACTACAATACGAAAAACAATCAATTAATTAAATTGACATATAGGACTATCTGTTATAGGATAGTCCTATTAATAACAGAAAGGACGAAATGTACACACAGACACAAACAGACAATAAAATAATAGAAACTAAAGTTGATTCATTAAAAAATATGAACAGACTATTGGCTCTAATGAACACTATGCAAGATAACATGACTCTACTGGCAAAAAGATTAGTAGAATTAGAAAAGAAAGTAGGTAAGACAGATGAGTAATTTTTATATAACTTACTTTGCTAAAAAGCATAAAAAATTTATCACTCGTAAAGGTCAATATGCAAAGCCAGACGGAACTGAGGGCAAAGCCTTTGTATCTAAAGACGGCAACCCTTGTTTAATCTATTGGGATTTAGACGCAGACGGCTGGCGAAATGCGACTGGTCAAGTGAGGATTAAATGGAACTGACTTTAATAGAATATGGAATAGTGTTCGTAGTTTCAATCGCTATATTATGGTGGTACACATGAGCGAATTTATTTGGTGTCATGGTACGAGGTGCCATAAAAATCATACGACTGATCGTGTGCGAGGTTCTAAAGGTTCTAAAGTCTTGCGAACTAAAAAAATAAAACAGCACATAGACCGAGAGTGGTATCGCCCTGATCAAGTGTTTAATTATTTTTGTAGTCAAAATTGTTTAATGGATTTTATGACATCACACATACAACGAGTGATTGCACTCGATCCACGAACCGAGCCACAGGAAACACCTATTGACGACCCTGTAAGAGAGAGATCGGAATATGGATATATTAATACTACAATAAAAGAACGAGGGGTTGACACTATCACAGAATAATATATTATCCTACATATGATAAACAACGAAAGGACATATATGAAAACATGTAAAGAGTGTGGTTGCACACCTAAGAACGACGAGTGGGCAGTCAATAGCAATGAGCATTGTATGGATTGTGAGCAAGAGCAAAACGATTACTTCAATGCGTGTCAGGAGGACTGGAACGAGATCAAGGCAACCTTTAACGAGGAGAACCAATCATGAGTTGCGAAGTAAATACACAATGGTTCGAGAGAGCATACGAAGAACATTATGATGACCTCAAAGCAAAGGGGTTATCGGATCAGGAAATAGATAAGTTTATTAACGATCTATTTTATAACTCTAACGATTAATGAAAGGACATATGAAAGCAGACGAGAAAAAATATAAACGATCTAATAGATTCACAGGTGAGTCTATTATGCTCACTAAAGAGGAGGCTAAAAGACACGACGCAATTTTTTTATGTGAGATGATGGCAACTTCAGAAGATAAGGAACTCGGCACAGGTGGTTCTAAAATCTGGGAAACAATGCGAGAGCATTTAAGCTGGTTCAGGCAACACAACGCGAAAGCATATATGGTTTTATTAGATTAACAAATAACCACAGGATATAGTGTCAAGGATAATCCTAGACACTATGCCCAAAATGGGTTTTTCTTTGCTTGCAAACTGGGGCGGGCCCACCCCATAGAGGTACCACTGCAGGTTGCAAATAGCTTGTAAATTACGGGCGGGGGCCCACCCTAAAAGGCAGTAGGGGTCCCAGAGACAGTCTATATAGCTTAATAAGCATAGTTATGGTAAGTTAATTTGAAAACAACTTTGAAATGATAGATCCAAAAAATATTATAAAAAATTTGCCTGAAAACGAGGCTCAGGAATACGCAGACCTACAGTTATCCGATCAGCTAAAAAATATGCAAAAATTGGTTACGCATGATTTTTTAAATTTTGTAAAATATATGTGGCCAGAATTTATTGAAGGCAAACACCACAGAGACATAGGACAGAAGTTTAATGACTTGGCTACAGGTAAAATAAACCGTTTGATTGTGAACATGCCACCACGTCATACAAAATCAGAATTTGCATCCTACTTTTTACCAGCTTGGATGATAGGTAAGAATCCTAATTTAAAAATTATTCAAGCAACCCACACAGCAGATCTTGCAATTGACTTTGGAAGAAAAACTAAAAACTTAGTTGACGATGAGAAATATCATGAGATGTTTGACACAAGACTACAAGAAGATTCTCAGGCAGCAGGAAAATGGAAAACCGAACAAGGCGGAGAATACTTTGCAGCCGGTGTCGGTGGTGCCATAACTGGACGGGGTGCAGATCTATTAATCATTGATGACCCACACAAAGAACAAGATTTAAAAGGCGATGGTTCTGCTTTTGACAAAGCATGGACTTGGTACATGTCAGGACCTAGACAACGTTTGCAACCTGGTGGTAAAATTGTTTTGGTTATGACTCGTTGGTCTACAAAAGATCTGACAGGTAAACTAATTCAAGAGATGGCAAATGAAGATGGTGATACTTGGGATATTGTAGAACTACCTGCTATTCTACCAAACAAGAAACCTGTATGGCCAGAGTATTGGGATATTAAGGAACTAGAAAAAACAAGAGCCTCGATCCCCGTTTCAAACTGGAATGCCCAATATATGCAGCAACCGACTGCCGAAGAGGGTGCCATTATCAAAAGAGAGTGGTGGATGGACTGGACAGGAAAGAACCCACCTCCTATAGAATTTACAATACAATCTTACGACACAGCATTTTTAAAAAAGACATCATCTGACTTTTCAGCCATAACAACGTGGGGTATATTTAAAACAGAAGACACAGGTTATAATATTATTCTATTAAACGCGTTTAAAGATAGGTACGAGTTCCCCGAACTAAGGCGCTTGGCCCATCAAGAGTATTTAGATCACAGACCCGATTCAGTTATAATCGAGGCCAAGGCATCAGGGATACCTCTAACCCATGAACTTCGAGAGATGGGAATCCCTGTTATTAACTTTACGCCGAGCAAAGGAAATGATAAACACGTAAGGGTTGCCTCTATTGCGCCATTATTCGAAGCAGGCAAAGTATGGGCCCCGATGCACGAACACTTTGCACAAGAAGTTGTGGAAGAGTGTGCAGCGTTTCCGCATGGCGATCACGATGACTATGTGGATTCTATGACTCAGGCGTTGATGAGAATTAGACAAGGTGGTTTGGTTCCTCATCCTGAAGACTATAAACCTGAACCAATCGTGAAGGGTAACTTGAAGTACTATGGCTAATAGAAAAGTTTTAATCGAATCAATTTTAGGACTAGCTCAAAAGATAGGAGCCAACCCCAATAAGTTCATGGGTACTAAATCTAATATTAATTTCTTAGGAACCGGGGACCGGGGAATGAAAGGCACAACCTTTTCAGGCCAACTTAATGAAGATTTTTTAGATCTAGGTTTTGGTAAAAATGATATGATTAAAATCATTGAGCAAGACGCTGGTTATGTAACAGCCGGTAAACTTAATGATTCGCAGCTTAACACAATGTTAAACAATCTTAAAATGATTGACAATACGTTTAACCCGCCTCCTGGACCGATGAATGTTATTGACTTGGAAACAGGGACCAGGGGCATTAACAAAGAAGGTCTAGAGTCGTTAAGAGAATCTGACAAGATTAGAAGATTTTACAAAGGAATGAAAACAAGCAAGACGGCGATGTCTGATAAAATTATGGAAGGCATAGAGGGTTTAAAAACAAAAATTAAAGCACCTTTTAACATTAGATCAGCTGTTGATGATATTGAAAAAGTTGAGAAGAAAGCTGCAGAAGCTGACTTTACTAGAATGGGTGCAGCTGACTTTGGTGACAGCGTACAAGCTGAGGGTGCACGAAGAGCTGTAGTTAGACAATTGATGAAGAATAATCCTGACGAGTTTATGTTACCCCCTGAAACATTAGAGAGCATTA
>JAAHTG010002008.1_pt1 | contig 12443 bp, 19 predicted proteins | sample 6116081 | NCBI WGS metagenome assembly JAAHTG01 (sample SAMN13939989, study PRJNA603662) | sponge metagenome | isolation source: marine sponge | host: Mycale hentscheli | place: New Zealand | collected 2005
ATTTTTCTTAAAATTTCAATATCAGTATCAACCCCTGTTTCTAATCCTGCTTTTAACATTCCTGCGTAATCAAAATCTCTAGTAAAACCTGATCCAATTTGATATTGTTCGAAAATGTCTGTTAAATTGTATTTACTCATAATTTATTTTTTTGTCTTTGGTTTTCTACCTCTTCGTTTTTTTCCTTTTGCAGCATCTATTACATCACCTGCTTGATTAACAACTTCTTTAGTTGCTTTTTTAACGTCTTTAAGTTCAGTTTTAACTGCTTTAACTCTACGCTTTGTTTCTTTAATTGTATCTTCAATTTCATCAGGAATATAATCTCCATCTTTGTCATTGATTTTACCTCTTTTGTAAAAACCAAAATAGTAAACGATAACTCCTATTACTAAAACTAATATTACAAGACCTATAATTTTTAACATAATAAATTCATTAATTAATATTTTGTTATAAATATATAAAACCTAAGCTAAATTATATTTTTGCTTATACTTATTAATGAATGAAATACCAACACCTATTTCTAACCATTCAGCAATATTAGGTATACCTGGTATTTTTTTAGATGATAAAACATAATCAATATTTTTATTAATCACCTTCATTTTAGTTTTAGCATTAGAACGATTTGATGTTTTAAATACTACCACTGTTGGAGCATCTTTATAATATAAACGCTGATCAATTTTGGGTTTAGTTTGTTTTTCACCTGCTATAAATTTATTTTCTACTTTCCAACACCCATTAGCTGATTTGCTTCTATCAAAATACCATATTTGATTATCAGTTTCCTGAACCCATTTATCCAATACTATTGCTGGTTTTTCACTTGGTCTACCTCTACTCATATTTTAACCTTTATTTTTAATTATTAATATATCTAAATATACGAAAGGTATTTTGGGTAGCCAAATTTTATTTACCTTGTCCTCTATACATTTTAACGTAGTTTTTACTTTGTTTTAACTTACTTGATTTACTTTTAGAGTGTATACCAGGACGTTTTTTATTTTTATTAGGTTTGTAATTACCTATAACTATTTTAGCCATAATTTATTTTTTACTTATAAATATAAACTATAGCTTAAAGGTTAATTACCTCCCCTTTCTGAATTAAGAGTTAATATTACTCCCTCCCATTTACCTAATACTATTTCGTTATCAACTAAAAAATCTATTTTATTAGTAAATCTTTTATTCATTCTATCTTCAACAACCCATATACCATCCATATCACCAGCATTTTCAACACATACTTCTACCCCAAAGGTAAAGCCATGTTTTTCTAAATCCCTTGATACAGCAATCCATCTATGTTTACCTGGATTATTAGCATCAATTTGTTTGTTGGAAGCAGTAATTAATGGTGTAGAATCTGTTTGTGACGGCACTGCATTATAAACAGTAGCTACTACAATATGTAAAGCAATTAATAATTTCATATTTTATTTATTTTTAATTTCAATCAGCCAACCCCATTTTAAACCATTAGTCATTCTATTTTTAATGGTAATATAATCGTTTGTTTGTTCACAATGTTTAAAATCTCTTAAAATTTGTTCTTCTCTTTGGGTATTTCTATCATCTTCATCTTTAATTATTATTTGATAGATTTTATTTTTATGCTTATAAGTTACCATACTAAAAATTATCTAAAAAATCACCTTTTATAGTTTTGGATTTTAATTGGGTAGCTTTTTCATCATTTTTTAAAATTTTAGTTGCTAGCCTATCTAAATGTTTAGATTTTTGTTTACTATAATCCTTAATTATAGCTGCATGTTTTTTGCTAGAAGATTTATTTTGTTTCATATAAATTATTTATAAGCTAATGAACTCCATCCATTTAACCCTACGTGTTTATCAATTTTATACCCTTTATCTTCTAAATTTTTATATATATCTTGATTTTCAAGATGTAAGTTTTCAAAGTATAACTTTTTTATATTATATTTTTCAAAATTAATATTAGATATAATTTTATAATCATAACCTTCAGCATCAATAAATAATATATCAATATTAACTAAATTATATTTTTTAAATAAATCATTAATATTAATTGTTTTAACCATAAATGATCTAATTCCATCATTTGAATGGTAATGTTTTGGAACAATATGTTCTTTAATTATAGATGATACTTCATATCCAGGTCCATCATCAATATGATAATAAAATTTAATGTTTTTTCCTGTTTTTTCTTCAATGGCTAAATTTTCTATACTAATATTTTCAACCCAAGAATAATAATTTAATAGAGCTGTATTATGTAATTTTACTGGTTCTACTAATACTAATTTTGTTGGTTGTGTTTTACCTATTATTAAAGATAAATCATCATTTCCTCTATTAGCTCCAATTTGTATTATATTCATATTCGACTTATATATTGATTAGTATCGTCTTCATCAACACCATCTAACCCTAATTCTTTTAAACGTTGTAAGTGATAATCATCTACTTCAAATTCTATCTTCTCACTAGTACCAAAATGTTCAGTTTGAGATTCTATTTGTTTTTCATCCTGTTTATTAAATATATCTCCTACTTGTAAGAAGTAATGGTTATAACACAATAATTGAACGTTATCTAAACCATAGTTGTTACTATTTTTATCTTTAAAATGTAATAATAGAGGAATTTTATAATCTAATACTCTACGTTCCTTAAATCTACAAACAGAACATTCTTCAGATAAATATCCTTGTTCTATAAGGGCATATTTAAGTTTATTAGGGTTAAATGAAGCAGCCGATAGTCTACCCTCAATTATTTCTAACATATGGGGCATTTTTTTAGTACCTTTTAAGAATTTAGGTACACCTTTCCCTGCCTGGTTTTTATGGCTTTCAAATAACTTATATAATTTAGCCCATTTTTTATAATGCTGATAAGAAACATGCAAGTACCTAGCTGCTGCCATATTCGATAATGTTTTGGCTTGGGCTGCTACTATTTGTTCTTTAGTTAATGGTTTTGCTTTAGGCATTATTATTTTTTAGGGTCAATTATAGTAACAGGACCATAGAGGTTTTTATCTTCTTTATCCATATTTCTCATCTCAGCCTTATTACTTTTCTTTAAATTTCTTTCTGCCTTTTTATGGTTTTTATATGATTGATATTGATCATCATCCATAATTACGGTTTCTACCCAAGTGTGGTCGCCTTCCCCCATTAATACAGGAACACCATGTTTGGGTTTAATCATATTGCCAGATTCTGAACATTTAACACAGAAATTATATCCATATTGTGTTAATCTCAATTCAGGCATGTCCTCACCGCATGAGGTGCAGGGTATCATTTTATATTCCATGTAAGTTTTTATTTATGTGGTGAATATACGAATAAGTATTAGGGAAGCCAAGCTTTACACCACAGCTCTTCCTTTCATTCCTTCCCAATCTCTATTTTCTCTAACATCATTATTTTTACAATCAACTGCTGTTAGCATTCTTGGGCTTACATTTAAATCATGGGCTAAATCTATTAATGCTTTAACATCTTTAGGGAAACAGTGTCCCCCATAGCCAAAATCTCCATCTGGTCCTGGTACTGACCAATGAGATTTACCTAATCGTTCATCATATGTAGCATACTCTATTATTTTATCATAATCTATTTCTAACCCATTACATATTTGGTACATTTCATTTGCGAATGATACTTTAGTTGCTAGAAAGCTATTAGTAACATATTTAACCATTTCAGCATAGGTTGAATCTGTTTTAACAATAGCTGCTTTTGGAAATACTTTCGAGTATATAGTTTTTAATTTGGTTGTTGCTTTTCTAGGCCCACCTAAGATAACTCGTGTTTGGTTTTCAAAATCAGACACAGCATTTGCTTCAGTTAAAAATTCTGGGTTGAATGCTATATTTAGATTATCATATTTTTTATTCCATTTTGCTACTGTTCCTGGGGGGATTGTTGATTTAATTACTACAATGTTCTTTCTGTTTAAATTTGATATGTCAGCAACTGCTCCTTCAACTATATCTGTGTGGCAACTACCACCTTGATTCATGGGAGTGGGTAAACAAACAAATACAACATCACACGACATTGTTTCTTCTTTTCTACTATTACAATGCATCATACCCTTTATATCAAAGGTTTTAACATCATAATAATTTTTAAATTTTTGGTAAATAGCATTACCCACAAAACCTTGACCTATTATTCCTATATTCATACTATTTTATTTAAATTTTTATTATTAATGTAATGACCAAAACTGATCATGATACGAGGTTTATTACCTGTTATTTTTGTAGTTCCATGTTTTAGGTTTCCTGCTATGCAAACCCATGTTTCATCTTTTTTAACATTTATAACCTTCCCTTCTATAATAGGATCACCTCCTTTAGGTTTGCTTAGTAAATAATTAAACCTAACATGAGTGTGTTTATTATCTGGGTTTTTATCTTGGTGCATATGAACTGAATGTCCTTTAGTCGAGTATGATATAAATATCCCATCTCCTTCATCATGAGGGGTATTAATGTCCAATCCATATCCCTTTAAAATGTATTCATTTAAAGTTTTAAGTGATGAATAAGGAAATTTCAATTTAGATAGTTTTTTATCTTTAATATTTAAATTTCTAGCTCCTATAACATACCCCCCATGTTGAGGTGGTTTCTCATTTAAGGCTTTTTCTAAATTATCTTGGTTTTCAATCCAATCCAATATGGGTTTTCCTAATTTTTTTGGTATTTTCATTTTATTTAGTTTTCCAAAAAGCATAAATTCCTTTATCTAACTCATAACTCGGCCATACAAATCTATCTCTCATAGGTTGTTGTTTTGACCATTCCCACATTTTACTTAATCCTGCTTCTAAATTTGTTTTATGTTCAAACCCTAATAAATCAATTGATTTCTGAAATGTGGGTATTGAATGTTTAACTTCATGTCTGGGTTGTAAGAATATGGTAGTTGGTCTTTTATTTGTATCCTTAGCTATAATATTTTTTAATATGACATTTGCACTTATAATAGAATGTTCTTCAATACCCCCTAAATTAATTATTTCTTTACTTGCTTCTTTTCTAATAGCAGCATTCCATAAAGGTTCTAATGAATCATCTATAAAACTAAATGCTCGTGTTTGTTCTCCATTACCAAAGATTGTCATTTCCTCACCTTTTAAATGTTGATACATCCAAATACCAAGTACATTTCTATATTTATCCCAGATATTTTGTTTAATACCATATACATTGTGAGGTCTAATAATACACCAATCTAATCCATGTTGTTCACCTGCAATTTGGATATCCATTTCACAAGCATACTTTGCTACTCCATAAGGATCAATTGGTGCTTGTTGTTGTTTTTCATTAAATACTCCCCCATCTCCATGACCATATACAGCTAATGTAGACGTAAATACCAATCTTTTAACGTCGTGCTTTATACATTCATTGACTATGCGTGCCGTTGCTTTTAAATTGTTATCATAGTTGTATCCACGTATAAAAGGCGATAATCCTTCAGCAGCATAAGCAGCAAAATGGAAAACGTAATCAAATTTATTTACTTCAAAACAATTTTCAATTGGATGGTTTACTAAATCCATTTGCCAAAAGTCTACTTTGGGGTTGATGTTTTCTTCAAAACCCCCACTTAAATCATCAATACCTACTACCTTATATTCGGGTTTGTTTTCAATGATCCAATCTGCTAGTCTACTACCTAATAAACCTGCTACTCCTGTGATTAATACTTTTTTACTCATTTTATATATTATTTATTAGATATTGGGCTACAGCCTTAGTTGTTAAATATTTTTTTGTGTATTTAAATACTTCATCTAATATAATAAAGTATTTTTGCTCATCAAAATTATCTACTAAATTGTTTGATTCTAAAATTAATTCTTTTGGGAAATTAAACATAGTATTTGTGGGGCAATCTCCTAAATCCTGGAAATATGGTAAACAATAATTTCCTAGAATTTCATAATGTCTCATACAATCCCAACCTGCTTTTTTGGTTGTTATTCCAAAATAGGACTGTTTATAATCATTATAATAATCTTTTTGATTATCAAATACATAAGTGGTTTTATCACCTGGGGTTACTACTCCAAACTTTTGGGTTTTATCCCTATTTGGGGTTGTTATAGAATTTGTAGGAAAACTGAATGATATTGGTTTTACATTTTTTAATTGGTTATCTTTTAATTCACGTTTAAAATACAAATAATCTTTATGTAAATCTATTATTTTATTATCATCTTCTCCATCCATTAAAATAACTCTATCTTTAGGATAAAATTGAGAAACTATATCAAAATAATCAGTACACCTTCGTATAGAACCATAAATAATTAAATCAAAATATTTATCTTTAATTTTTTCTTCTATATTACTTCTGTCAGTATTATCTTTACCCAATAACCAAGTTCCTGAAAGTATACCAAATAATTTATTGTGGTCAAGGTTATTATAATTTTCTTTATATAAGTGTACTATTTGAGTACTATCTATAATATTATCCCCATATAATTCTTTTAAACCATAAAAAGTTAAATCATTTAAATAATCTGAAATGCAGTATCCAACCCTTTCACTATCATTATGGTTAGTTATATATAATATTTTACTCATACTTTACTCCAAATTTGTATTTTTTTCCAATCTGTGAGTGGTGATAACCAAGCTGTTTCCCCATGAGTTGAATACCCAGGGAGAGGAGTTAATAATAATTCATTATTTTTTCTTAATTCTAAAAACATTTGAAGATCATCAGGATGAGTTCCTGCTGTCCATTTTCTTAATATGGGTTCTACACGTTTTAAAGTGGATACTTTAGCAGCAAAAGTCATAGTTGTACTATTTGTTATTTTCCAATGACAACTATCTGTTAAATATACTCTGGTATCTTCAGCTCCCCCTTCACAATATGGGTTACCACCTTTTTCAGGTATCATATATTTATCTGGGTGGTCATATAATGAAACAAATGATGCTCCTAATTCAAATGCTTCTTGAATTATTTTTTGAGACCCAGGTTTATGGAGATAATCATTTTCTATAAAGTAAATAATTTCATCATCATCATAAGTCAAAGCTTCATCTAATGCTAGATTAAATGTTGCTGCCCCATTACCTTTTTCAGTATATAAAATACAATTTCGTGTTACATACTTTTGAATCATATCATTAGTATCTTTAGATACATTATCTGCTATAACACTCCATATTGCATTATCAAATTCTTTAGTAGCATTAGCTAAACAATTTTCATTATTAATATAATCAGGTTTTACTTTATTATACCCTGAATCTGATATCCGGTATATTATTCTCATTTACGTTTTATAATTGTAAATCCATTATTATTTTCATATCTCTTAACTAGCTCCCAACTGTCTTTGTTTTCTTCTAAAAATTCAGTTACAGCGTCCCATAAACCCTTATTAGGTGTTAAACTCCCGATCCACCTATGTTCTGATGTAGTTGGTTCACTTACATGAGCGTATGTTGTTGTATCATGGAAGCAAATATATTTTCTGGATTTATCAGCATGTAGTCTTAATTCTTCTTTTAATTGATCATAACAATGCCAAGTATCAATAAATAATAAATCAGTTTCTTCAATTTCAATAGCACACACATCTGCTTCTATAAATTTAAAGTCAATATTATAGGCTTTTGCTGTATCTTCTACATCTTTAATAGGATCATATTTTCCTGTCCAAAATTTAGGGTTTAATATATCATAAGAAACTAAACCATCTTTTGGCATCCCAGCTAACCAAGCCCAAGTTGATACAACTTCTCTTACACCCATTTCAGTAATATGGTCACATTCTTGTGCTAATTCTAGAATTGTGGGGATATGTTCATTTATATCTGAAGGGAAACGATAAATCCCATTAATGTGTTTTTCTAAATCTATTATCATAATTAATCAAATTTAATACCTTTTATTGTTAAATTATTTTTAGGGTTATGTGAATTATTTTTAAATAATTGAGGGGGTATTCCCCATTTATATTTATATGTTTGAGCTGCTGGATTTTCAGATGCTATCATTTCTTCTTTGCTTTTACCTTTTTTAGTAGCCATACTTACAAAATGGTAAAAATGGGCATCATGAATCCTTCTAAATGTCTTACCATTAAGTTCTAATTTAAGAAAAAAGTCCCAATCACAAATAAAAGGTGATTGATATAATGTATCAAAACCTCCTACTATCATATAATCTTTTTTCCACATAGCAAATGGAAAAATTCCACCATCCTCACTAATTTTATCTGTTCGAATGGTAGGTTCGTATTTAATAAAACCCTCATAATCAAATTCAGAAGGATGGGTACCAAAATTCTTTACTGGGAAATTAAATATACCTTCATAAGGTTCTATCTGATTTATAGTAATTATTTCATCTTTATTTAAATTAGTTTCAATAGCTATATCCCAATCTTTACATAATACATTATCATCATTAATAATACAAATCTTTTCATTAGTAGCATTCATTACTCCTAAATTAAGAGCTTGTTGCATACCTTGGTTATGACCTAAATCAATAATATTAACCTTTTCTTTATATTTATCTAATACCTCTTGACTTTCTTCAATAAAACCATCTACTGCTACAATGATTTCATTTTTATTTTTTTGATTTTCTAAAACAGATTTAAGGCATAAATCTAGACATTGGGGGTTTCTATATGAAGGTATAATTAAACTTATCATAATTTATTTATTTAATTGTTGTTGAATTTGAGAATATCTAGCATTCTGTTCTTCTTGTCTCCAGATTTGTTTATTGTGGTAAATACAATAATCTTCTTCTAAAGGTAAAACAGCAAATGTTTTATAACCCTCAATCATACCATGTACTTGATGGCCTTCCCACTTGATAGATGGATCATTTTTATAAATTCTTTTTTGTTGGTCAGGCCAATTTACATACCCTTTCTCATTAACTTTCCACCCCCACTTATTAATGTGTTCTTGGGTTAAACCTTCTACTGAATTAGCCCTAGGGCATATAAGTATATCAACTGAATTTCCAGTAAGGATAGCTTTTAAATTAACTACTAAAGCTTTAGAAGGGATTTCATCAGCATCTATTTGAAATATGTAATCACCCTTGCATTCAGAGTTCATATAGTTTTTATTTTCTAAAAAATTCTGTTGAAAGTCAAATGGAAAAACACTTACTTTATCTTGATGGTGGTCCATTACATCTAATACTTCACCTGTAACTCTATTTTTATCGTATACAATTACTATTTCATCTTCTTTGTCTATAATAGGGAAGAGAAACTCAATAAGATGTTGTAGCTCTTCGTGCTCATTACAAACTGTTATACCGTAACTTATTTTCATATAATTTTATTCTGGTAGTAACCCAATATAAGAAAGTGCTTCCATAAAATCACGTTCTTTAAAACGTTTTATAGTTGTCATATCAGGTTTAGTTTTAGTTTTATATTGTTTTTGATCTTCCTCACTTAATTCTATGGATTTAACAGCAGCCCATTGCCATGATTCTTTACTATTTCCTTCAGCAAAAACCATTCCGTTTTCTACATTTATACTATTAGGGAGCCATATTAAACCTGTTTCTTCATCGGTCCAAGCTAAATCTTTATAAATTTCTGGGAGTAATTCGAATTGTTCTTTATAAAAATCATTATCGGGTTTCATTAAAGTATTACTCCAAAACCCACAAGATAAACTGTAAAAGTTGGTAATATCTTTACTTACTTCTATTTTATAACATAGGTCACCACCTGATTTAGGACATTGTATAATTTCGTCGTATTGCATATTTTATAATTTAGGTATTGACATTTTTGGTAAATTCAATTTTATCTGTTTGGGGGCTTCAGGGACTAACTCAAGTTTTTTACTTATTAATTCCTTCATTGATTCATAATTAAATTCAGATTTAATTTTAAACCCTTGTTTTTTCCCGCCAACAGTATATTTTTTATAATTCTTTTTTAAATCTTTATAAGCATCAATTGCATGTTTAGTACTTGCTTGGAACCATGATGTGTGCTCTAATAACCATTTATTAACAGAAGAAGGATGGATTTTTTCAAGATTTCCTGGAATAACAGTTGATGATTTAGGATCTATAAAATCCATATGTCCCGACCATCCAGTTACTATTAATGGTTTTTTAGATAAACAAAATTCAGCTAATGGTCTACCATACCCCTCTCCTTTTGTTAAACTAACCATGGCCTTAACTTTAGGGTGGTTATACAACTCATTCATTTGAATATCTGAAAGATTACCATTAAAAAGATATACATTTGGTAATATGTCTTTTTCCGGGAATGACTTTTTAATAGTTGAAATTTTTTCTAAAAGCAATTCCCTACCCATGTAACTATTTCTTCCTGTTGAAGCTTTTAAAATTAAAGCTGGGGGTGATTTGGTATTTTTAAATGCCTCAAAAAAGTATCTAACTGTAACTCCAACATTTTTTCTATCATGACCAAAATCCCCTTGCATCCAATGTCCTACAAATAAAAAACAAAAAGATTCTTTAATTTTATCTAAATTTAATTTTACTTTTTTAGGTTCTAAATATTTGTAAACATCTAAATTAACACCTTCAAATATAGTATGAATAGGTTTTTGTAATTTTAATGTACCTACTATTTGTTTTGTTTGGGGGTGTTTTACTTCTTGAGAAAAGTTTTCAAACACTCCTTTACTGTGAGTTGATGAGACCCAATTCATATCCATTTTATTTAAACCTTCTATCCATCCTGCATCACACCCAGTACTTTCAATTCCCGCGGTACATCCAATATTATAACCTCCTATAGGTTGAAATTCATTAGGTATAGTAATTTGCATCCAAATATCGGGTTTTGATGTCAATTGTTGTATTGAGTGGTTCCATAAAAATTTCCATTCTGGGTGGTTTTCACAAAAATCAGTAGGTGTATCACCCCATCTTTGAGGTAAGAGTTTAACATCATATTTATCTAATTCAATAATAGCTTTTATTAAATCTCTAGATCTAGCTCCATAACCACTATAAGTGTCAAATGGGCAACTTATTACAAAACTTTGTTTATTCATTAGTATACTAATTTATGGTTTAAATATTTTCCTTTTTGTTCAGTAGCATTAATTATTTCATAATCCTTTCTTGGTTTCCATACTTTAAATAAAGTATCAAAAGCTTCTATTACTCTTTCAGCTTGTCTTTTAGCTGTAAACCCAGCTTCATCACCTAAAGCCCATTCTCTACCTTTTAATCCTTTAGCTTTACGTTCTTCTCTACTTAAATTATATATTTCCATATACCTTTCAGCTGCATCTTCCCATCTACATCTGTCATCATAAATGTAAGGAGTTGGAGGTGAACCTTGGATTGATCTAGAGGTTGGATATACTGGAAAAGCCCATTCACCATGTTTTTTATAGGTACCTCTATGATTGGAAGGGATTTCAGGTGATGGTTCAAACCATTTACCATTTTCATCTTCAAATCTCATTTGGTCCTGCATTCCGCCTGTTACATTAGCTATAATTGGTGTACCCGCTAACATAGCTTCTGTAATGGTTAACCCCCAACCTTCATTTGATGTTAATAATACTTGTGCATCTGCAATATTATATAAGAAGTTTAATCCTTTTCTATCAAGTTTATCTGTTGAAAAAATAATACAATTCGAATATTTTTCCCCAAAAAGATACTCAGCTACTTTGTTTAAATCGGTACCATGATTACTAACCATTTCAGTATGTAATATAAATCTACATTTTAATGCTTTTTCTAATGGTAAAGCATCTAGATGAGCTCTAAAGGCTACCATAGCATCAGGGATTTGTTTTCTTCTAATGTTTCGAGAATTGAAGAATAATACAAAATCAACTTCTTCTTCATCACCAATTTTACCTTTTCTAAAATCCATCATCTCATTATAAAGTTCATGATCTTTACCAATTGGATAATAATCTTTATGATTTAAACCATGAGGAATATACTTAAATACCCTATTTTCATTATTACAATCTTCTAAAACTAATTTATTAATATTAACTGTTTGTTTAGAAATACCCATTAATAAATCACATGCCTCATAATAAGGTTGGTTATATCTTGGTGCTGGGTAGTCATCCCAAATATTTAAATATGCTATAGGACATATTTTTCTAATTTGATCTTCCATATTAAATACATGGGTAAAATATCGAGGATCAGTAAATAACATAATAGCATCAGGTTTTTCCAGTTTCATTATATTAATTATATCCTGAGCATTTCCATACCCGTCTACACAATATAAAAAAGTTGAGGCATCATCTATGTTTGCTAATTTTCCGGTTTCGGTAGATATATCTAATCTTTTACCTTTTTCTGGGTGGTTAATTGCTCCTGCAACATTAACCCAGTTAAAATGATGTGATGTTGAAATTACAATTTCTTTAGCAA
>JAAHTG010001579.1_pt2 | contig 12427 bp, 9 predicted proteins | sample 6116081 | NCBI WGS metagenome assembly JAAHTG01 (sample SAMN13939989, study PRJNA603662) | sponge metagenome | isolation source: marine sponge | host: Mycale hentscheli | place: New Zealand | collected 2005
TTGCTTTAGCGATCTTCTTAGCTGCTTCAGCTTTTTTCTTTGTTGTCTCAGCAGTTTTCTTCGCTATAGTCTTAGGTCTCTTATGAGGAGGCATTGCTTGCTCTTCAATGATTTCAGCATATTGCTCATCTAAAGCTTTAGCTTGTACAACTGGATCACCTGAAGGTACAACATCTTCTGTTGTTTCACGAACACCTGTAATTTCAAATGCATGTTGTAATACTTCGAACTTATGTTGTGCCTTTCTTAATGCAGTTTTGGCTGCAATATTATCTGATTCACGTATCTCTTGTAATTCAAATAATGCTAGCTTTAATGCAAACAGATGGTCTTCGTTTTCCATGTTAGTAAAGATGTTATCTACAACTGTAGGGAATATCTTTGTCTTCGATAACATGTCTTGTTGATCTGCTAATCCTTCATTTCGCATAATCAACTTAGCTGTTTCTATAAAGGCTAAGCTTTCCATCTTTCTAGTTTTATGTGTCTCTTCGTGGATTGCATCCAACGTAGTGATTTTTAGCAGTTCTTTGTAGTCTGCGTTATCTTCGTCTGCTTCAACAATATGAGGAGTTAGATGCAATTCATCCGTATGACCCATATTCAAGAGTACTTCAAGGTTCTTTCTGTCCTGATCAATGAAGGTTGCAGAAACGAATGTTTCTTTAGTAATTATACTCATTTTATTCTTTCCTCGCTTTTAAATAGTAAGTGTTAATTGTTGTCGCCGATCCCGACGGGAACTCTTGTGTTCGATAATCATCTCCACTAACTTCACGTTGTGCATATGTCGAACCGTTAAGTTTAGTATCTGCCATACCTGAACCCATATTTGTACCTGAGCCACCGATATAGTAACGTATTTTATGTGAATTTAAGTTTACAGCTACATAACGTATCATCTCTTTCATAATAGCATCAAATTCTGCTTCAGTATATTCTCTTATATTGTTATCACCATTAATGTAACATGGTTTAGCCGTATAATCTGTTTCAGAACCTGTTGATCTATGAAGATAATAGTTAGTAATTGTAGTTGGTTGGTCTTGTGTTTCAGTAATACCACCCGCACTATATGCTCCAGCATTTGCACGTGTGTCTGTAAATACCGCTGTTGTTGAAACATTAGTATATCCTGATGGAGCTGAAGTAGATGTTCCTATTTGATAAGGTTGTGCTGCAATAATTGCATCAACAAGAGTATCTGCATAGGTATCAAACATCTCTTGTGGCGTCATAGCTTGTAAGTTATTGCTTGAATTAACATATACAGGCATTCTCGTTGTTGAGCCATTATCATTAAATGTTAATGAACCCGTTGTTGATGAGCTAAGCTTATCATATGAAACAGTTACAGTACTTACATCAGGAGTATCTCCTGCAGATCTAAAGCTACTCGCGTGAGTCGTAGCTGAACCTGCTTGGAGTCGTGTATCATTAATAGCATCTAGCGTACCACTGCTACCAACTTGAGTTACGAGTACTGACTGATCTGCTAAGTATAACCATTTTGCTCGGTTAATAATCGCAGTCTTGTCGTCAGCTGACATCTCCTTCAAGTTGTTTGAATCTATTTTTACTGGTGTTCTTGCTGCCATAGTATTATAATTTCCTTCTGTTTAGTGTATTTATACTCATTTTTTAAGGACAAGTATAAATACACGTTGTTAATATTTATGCTCCTGCGGTATGACAAGTTTTCACTGTAGTACCAGCTGCGTTAATAATCAATAATGTTGATAATGTTTTCAACTGAGCTGAACCAATAGCATCATCTGCCATATTAGCTTCTGCCACAGTATCAGCAGCGATCTTCGCTCCTGTAACTTGAGCATCTGCTATATGAGCCGTATCGATTGAACCATCTACATATTGGTCACTATCCACTGAGTTAGCTGCCATCTTACCAACAGTAATCTGTGAGTTAGCAATATGAGCCGTATCAATAGAACCATCAACATATTGATCTGAATCAACAGAGTTTGCACTCATATGAGCCAAGTCAATAGCACCTGCTGCTATCTCATCTGAATCCACCGCATCGTCTGCTAAGTGTTCATTATCGATTGAAGCTGCCGCATAATGTTCGCTGTTAAGAGTATCATCAGCAATCTTGGCACCTGTAATGGCATCAGCTGCTATGTGAACAGTATCAATTGAACCATCGACATATTGGTTAGAGTCAACTGAGTTTGCACTCATATGAGCTAAGTCAATAGAACCATCGGCTAGATGTTCACTATCCACTGCATCATCAGCAATCTTGGCACCTGTAATAGCATCTGCCGCGATCTTACCAGTTGTAACTTGTAAATCTGCAATGTGTTGTGTATCAATTGAAGCATCAACATAGTGCTCAGAGTTAACAGAATCATCAGCGATATTATCACCATCAACTGCATCACCTGCAAGCATCGCATGTTCTACAGCTCCAGTTTGAATTGTTGCTGCTGCTGTAAAGTTTGCACTACCATCAAAGTTAGTAGAAGCAATTACAACATCACCTGAAGTAGTGAATGCTCTTGCAGTTGCAAGTTTAGTAGCAGTAGCAGCATTACCTGTTAATGCACCTTCAACGTTTGCAACTAGAGTACCAACTGCATAGCCAGTACCAGAAGTATTAACTGTTGTAGTAGGTTGTGCTTGCGTATCTTTAAATAGTTTCCACTTACCTGAATCAGAAGCATCTCTAAATAGACCTGAATATAAGTCTTGAGAACCTGATGTATCATACAAACCATATAAACCAATATCAACTGCGTCAGCTGAATTGTTATTTGTAGCAACTTCGATTAATGAATCAGCAACTTCGATTGTTGTTGATGAAACTGAAGTGTTCGTACCAGATACTGTTAGGTTACCAGCAATCGTTACGTTATCAGGTAAACCAATTGTAATCGTTCCATTGGTTTCAGCAACTGAGTTCTCATTAGCAGTCGCAGCAAAAGTAACTGTTGAACCAAGAGCCATAGCTGTTGTGTTTGAACCATCTGAAACTGTGATAGATGAGTTAGCAAGTTTAGCATTAGCAATCGAACCTGCTAAGTGAACGTTATCTACTGAACCATCAACATACTGATCTGAATCAACACTGTTTGCAGCCATTTTGGCAAGTGTTATTTGAGCATCAGCAATATGAGCTGTATCAATTGAAGCATCTACATACTGGTCACTATTAATAGAGTTTACACTCATGTGTTCTAGATCAATTGCGCCTGCAGCAATATGTTCACTATTAACAACATCATCACCAATCTTATCAGCTGTCACTGCATCTGCTCCAAGAGCTGTAGTATCTACTGAACCTGCTGCATAATGTTCTGCATCAATTGAATCAGCAGCTAAGTGCTCTGAATCAACTGCGTCATCGGCAATTTTAGTACCATCAATAATGTCTGCTTCTAAATGTACACGATCAATTGATCCGTCTACATACTGATCAGAATCAACTGAGTTTGCACTCATGTGTGATAAGTCTACTGAACCATCAACCAACTCTGAAGAGTCAACTGAGTTTGCAGCTAAAGCGGCCGCATCTACTGAACCAGCAGCGTAATGCTCTGTATCCAAAGCTCCTGCTGCAATATGCTCACTATTAATAGCGTCATCTGCAATCAAAGCTCCAGTAATATTATCTGCAACGATCTTAGCTGTTGTGACAGAAGCATCGGCTAGATCAGCTGTTACAATAGTACCATCCGCAATCTTCGCTGAAGTAATTTGAGAATCTGCGATATGTGCAGTATCAATTGAGCCATCAACATATTGATCGCTATCAATAGAGTTCACTGACATATGTGCTAAATCAATTGCACCATCTGCGATCTCTGCTGAATCAACTGCATCTGCTGAAATTGTTACAACACCTGCGTTAGTCATTGTAGCATCACCACTTAGTGCTGCAGCTGTAAATCCAGTACCATCACCAATTAATATTTGAGTATTTGTAACTGCCTTTGCAGAAACAACACCCGAACTATTTGCATCTCTTACTAAAACTGTGTTAGCAGCTTGACTAGCAATCTTCGCTAATGTTACTTGAGCATCAGCAATATGACTTGTATCAATTGAACCATCAACTAGTTCTGATGAATCAACTGTGTTAGCAGCTAGTGATATTACACCAGTATCTGCTAATGTAGCGTCACCTGACATGACGTTATCGATCCACATTGATGTTCCTGTGTCATATAACAACATTGAACCATCAGCAGCCGAAGTAATGTTTACATCGTTGTCTTCAGCTAGTGTATTTTCTGCTGCAATTTGAGCATCTACATAAGCTTTGACGGATTGCTGCGTAGGTACTTTAGTTGCTAAATCACTAGCTAAATTATCTTCGTCAATAACGAAACTTAGGTTTGCTGTTGTAGTTAAACCTGTATCGACTAATGTACCAGCGCTATCTGGTAATGTAATCGTTCTATCTGTAGATGAGTTAGGAGAAGCAATTGTAAATACACCTGTTCCGCCTGAGTCACCTTGAAATTTTATCTTTGACATTTTTTGTCTCTCCTAATCTTTAAACTATTGCCCAAACACTGCCTGTTCCGACTGTGAATGAAGCTCCCGTTGATATTGTAACTGGGCCCGCTGATATCGCATTGTTACCGTCTTCCATAGCATAGTTTGTTCCAGTAGCCAATTCTGATTCATGTTCCCAATTTACTTCTGATGTAATATTACCACCACCTACTAAACTCCACTCGCTTCCTGTATATATCTCAGCTTGTGCAGTCGTTGTATTCCATCTAAAAAATCCAGCACTTGGAGAACCATCTCTTTGTGCTGTTGTTCCACTAGGTATCTTTGCCGAAGCATTGTTACCTGATTCCATAACTGCGCCAGCAGATTCTACATTTGCAGCATCTGTAACGTCAGCATTTGTTTCTATCGTATCTAACTTAGTACCATCTGTATCTATATCTCTCCCATCTACTGTTCCCCCAACTGTAATATTACCAGTTGCACTCACAGTTGCAGCTTCGATATTTGCTACAAGAGTTCCTGTTGTTATTGATAAGTTACCTGTTGAAGCACCTGTAAATGTTCCTGTACCAACCGTAAACTTATCTGAACTCTCATCAAATCCAATAAATGCATTTGCAGCATCACCACGTTCAATAACAATACCTGAGTCGTTCGTAGGTGTACCTGTTGTACCCGTATAATATTCAATCAATGCGTCAGTTATTGTTGTATTTGTTGTAGTTATTGTAGTTGTGCTACCTTGGATATTTAAAGCACCCGTTGCAGTAATGTTAGCAAACTGTACGTTCGCATCCGTAGCAACATCTTGACCAATATTAACCGTAACAGTATTACCCGAACCTGCTGTTGTAACACCAGTTCCACCCGCGATATCTAATGTTTCTGAATCTAAGTCAATACTGAGTGCACCACCTGAATCACCTTGGAAATCAAGATCTTGTGCAGTAACTTGAGCATCAACATAAGCTTTAATAGATTCTGATGAAGCTAAAGTTGTAGCGCTTGCACCTGACATTGTATCACTATCAAGAACAGCTGAACCACTTACGCCTGTATTAATAACAGGTGAGGTTAATGTTTTATTTGTTAATGCTTGTGAACCTGCTAATGTCGCAACTGTACTATCAATAGAAATTTGTACGTTATTACCAGAAATAGTTGTATCAATACCTGTATCACCACCAATACCTAATGTTTCACTATCTAAATCAATAGAGGCTGGACCACCTGAGTCAGCAGTAAAATCTAAATCTTGTGCTGTGACTTGAGCGTCAACGTATGCTTTAACAGATCGTTGAGTAGGTATTAATGTAGCAGAATCAGATGACATATTGTCTTCATCAACAAACGCTGTTACAGTTATTGTGCCATCAGATAAACTTCCGTATGTAACTAAACCAGTCATATTGGCCGTTGCGCCTGCAATACTACCTGTTACATCACCTGTTAAATTACCGTTTACATTACCCGTTACAGCACCTTCTAAGTTAGCAACTAATGTACCAACTGCATAGCCTGTAGCACCTGTATTAACCGTAGTTGTTGGTTCTGCTTGTGAGTCTTTAAATAACTTCCATTTACCAGAATCACTTGCATCTCTAAATAAACCTGAGTATAGATCTTGTGAACCACTTGTATCATATAAACCATATAAACCTATGTCAACAGCATCTGCTGAACCATTGTTTGTAGCTAATGATAATATTGGATCTGCAACATTAACTGTAGTCGATGAAACAGTTGTTTGTGTACCTGCAACAGTTAAGTTACCTGCGATTGTGACATTGTCTGGTAAACCAATTGTAATGCCTTGATTAGAAGCAACGGTTGTAATTTGGTTTGATGTACCTGATATTGTTAAGCTTTGACTATCTAAATCAATTGACCCTGTACCTGAATCACCAGCTGTATCTAAATCTTGAGCAGTAACTTGTGCATCTACGTATGCTTTAATAGATTGCTGTGATGCAACCTGAGTAGCACTATTCGATGCCATATTGTCCTCATCGAGAGGAGAAATATTTACTGTGACAGTATTTCCAGAACCAGCAGTAGTAATGTTTGTACCACCAGCAATATCTAATGTCTCACTATCTAAATCAATTGATAGAGCACCACCAGAATCACCTTGGAAATCTAAGTCTTGAGCTGTTACTTGTGCATCCACATAAGCTTTGATTGATTGTTGTGTAGCTAAATGTGTTGCTGAATTCGTTGCGAGGTTATCCTCGTCTAATACTGGCACCACAAAGTCAAGTGTTCCATCTGAATCGTCATAGGTTACCGTAATAAATGTTTCAGTATTACCTGTAACCATTCCACCTATAAAGTCTTCAATTGATTCCTCAGATTGTGTAAATTGTCCTAATGAATTCCATGCTGTTGATCCATCACCAATCTTTAGGTATACATTAGTTTTGTCAAAACCTAATTCACCATCTGCTAAAACCGGGTTATTACTCGTCCAATTACTGGCCGTATCTCTTCTTAATTTAAAAATTGTACTCACAGTGAGGCTCCTCCGTCATATGTCTTTATAACTGAATCATCAGCGTCGCCGCCATCTAAGAGTATATCACTATTCCAGTTTCCCATGTCTATTACTTTTTCAGAACCAATAGCGAAAATATCTCCATTGGAATCTTTGGAATATAAAATTTGGTCGGTAACATTAAGGGCTAACTCGCCTTGTTGGAGATCACCAGATACGGGTTTCTTTCCCGCAACCGTCGATTGCTTGATTTTTACTACTGTTCCTGCCATATATATGCCATCTAATTTTATTTAAGGTGATTATATAACCACCATGTACTTATTTATAATATAATGTTATTCAATTCAATTTAATTAGAATGCTCCACCGTCAATAGTTGTGGTGGCGATAGGGACACCAGAGGAATTGAACCCTATAACATTATATTGGCTTTGCGCACCTGAAACATCGATGAATGACATTCCAGTACCATCATTATTTGATATCATTACAGCATCAGATGTAAATGAACTTAATCCTGTACCACCTTGTGCCACTGCAAGATCATTCACTAATGTTAATGTACCTACGTGTAATGCTGCAGGTGTGCCAGCAAATACTTCTGATGTGTTTGTTGCACTCTGCAACATTGTAAATCCAGAGGCTGAATCGTCCCAACCCATGAAACCAACTCTTGCTGATCCATCGTTGTATCTAAATTCAACACCTCGGTCTTTATTATCATCAGAGCTTGATGAACCTGAAGTACCTAATGTTATAATTGGATCGTCTAAAACTGTTACTGAACTATTTACCGTAGTCGTTGTACCTTGTACGGTTAAGTTACCTGTAATTGTTGTATTAGCAAATTGAACATTAGAAGTTGTTGCAACTTCCTGGCCAATAGCTATTGTGATTGTATTATCTGTTACGGTTGTAGCTACACCTGTACCACCAGCGAAATTGATGACCTCACCAGTGTTTACTGAATCATTTGAACCTGTATCAGCACCAATACTTAATGATGATATAACTGTGGCAAATGATAGGTTACCTGAACCGTCAGTTTGTAAGAATTGATTGGCAGAACCATCAGCTCTTGGATATTTTAATGAATCTAATACAACATAACCAGAACCATTTGGTGTAAGATTAATATTACCATTCGTATCTGTCGATGAAATAACATTACCATTAATTGATATATTATCAACATTTAATTGGTCAATCTTATTGTTTGCATCTGTTATGATTGCAGATGATGCTGTTAGTGTACCAGCTGTGTGGTCCATCATGTCAGTATATAACTGACCACCTATAATTCGTGCTACTACATCACTACCAGATGTTTCACCAATAAATAATCTATCTGAGGCAAAGGAGTAGGCTAATTCACCTACGGATAACGCATCAGTTGCCGGACTCCCTGTCGATAAACTGTGTTTGGTTATAATTACTGTGCCTGCCATATCCTATTCCCTAAAATGATCCACCGTTAATTTTTAATAAAGAACCCGTATCCTCAATCAAAGATTTAACTTTAAACTTACCAGCAGTTGCATCATATTGCATAAGCGAACCATCAGTTCGTGCAGATATATCAACATCTGTTAATGTTGCTAAACTTTGACCAGTACTAAGCAATACTTTTTGAGCTTCGATTGTCCTCTGTGTCGAGCTCTTGGCCTGTAAACTAGGTGTTGTTGTAATCTTACCTTGTAATGCCATTACTGTGTTACTCCTGGAGTCACTGTTACTTGTCCTTCTATAACCCGTGTTTTATACGAGTTACTTGTTTTTGTTATCTCAACATCGTATACATATCGACCAGCTTTCATTGCTTGTGTCTGTGTATTACTTAATGCTATAGAAATTTTTCCAGCAGATGCATCAGTTACAGTACATGTAAAGTCAACTTTAGTAGTAGACGAATATGTCTTTCTTATTTGCCCTGCTACTGTATAACCTGTTAGATTTGCTGTTGTACCATCAGTATCGTCTACTATTACCTCAGCTATAAAATCTGTTCCTTGGTCTATACTTAAATCTGAATAAACTGCCATACTTACACCTATTTATATTTTATTATGATCCTGCGCCGAATATTGTTTTCACAGTACTACCAGCAGCATTAATTATTAATAACGATACTTCATCTTTTAACTTTGCTCTTGATACAGCGTCATTCGCGATGTCAGCTTCAACGATATCTCCTACTCCGCTTGTAGTAGCAATAGTTACTGAACCTAAGTTTGTCATTGTAGCAGAACCTGTTACAGCACCTGTTAATGTAATAACTGGGTCATTCACATCAAAGTCAAGTGTATTATCACTTGCTTGATATGTTACTGCAATACCAGATTCAGTATTACCACCAACCATAGCACCAACAGCAACACCAATAGTTGAATTTAATGTTACACCACCAACTGTAATAGCATCTGCTTCGAGTGTACCATTTATATCAACGTTACCCTCAATATCTAAGCTATCTGCTGTTACTGCACCTGTCACAGTAATAGTATCTGTAAATGTATCTTTAAATCTTAAAGCTGTCGTACCTAAATCAAGATCGCTGTCTGTTATAGGATGTAATGCAGCTGTTACTAATTTTAATTCATTTGCACCAGAAGCTCTAAAGATAATGTTATTATCTGTAGCAAAATTTATTTCGTTATCAGCATCTCTACCAATAGCTAAAGCAGCGTTCTTAAGAGATGTTATTGATGTTTGACTAGTACCTAATACAAAATCTAATGTATTATCACTATCATCATATGTTACTGCAATACCTGTTTCAGTATTCGAACCAACCATGGCTCCAACAGTATCTGCTATTGATTCACCAATAGCAACACCATTTAGTGATAGTGTGCCTGCTACATCTACGTTAGCAGAAAACTCTGCAGTTGGAGCTGTGAATTTTAAATTTCCAGTTCCTGTGTCTGCTATATATGAATGTGAACCATCATGATATATCTCTAAGCCATCTGATGATGTACCAAGTATAACCTTCGCGTTATCATTAAAGATCAAGCTACCTGTCATGGTAGATCCTGAAGTTGTTACACTACCAGCAACAATACCTTGGTGTGCTTTTACAGCGGCAACAATAGTAGTTGCACCAATATCACTGGTTGTTACTTCATCTAAATCACCTATCTTCGTACCAAGCTCATTCGTCTTGACTCTCCATTCTTCGAAGGTATTTGCTGTTGTTACGTTAACTGTATTTGCCATATTATCTCTCTATTAATTGTTTGAGCATCATTTTAATTTCTGATACATCTTGTTCTACTTTGTTCAATCTCTCTGCGTCTTTTATTAATCTTGCCCTATTCGCTGAATGAAGTGCACCATCACTATTCATATTTATAATAGCACCTGAGCTCGTGTCTCTTACCATACCAGGATGTCCTTGAATAGGTACTTTCATTATGCTCTCAATGCTATGGCTCGAAGATCTTGACACATTGGAACAGTACTTGTACTTCCAGATCTCATTACAATCTTCACAGCAAATATAGTAAATGTATTTGCCGCAGTAATGTTATATTCTGTTTCGTTATAAGTAGTTCCATCTGAGAATGCTACTGCACCATTATTACCTGTTGGTGTAGCTGCTACCCATGACTCAGTATCAAATGTTCCTGCCGTATTACCAAATTTATAGTATACATCAACGAATGACCCGTTAGGTCGATTAATATCTAAATAAATCTTTAAACCATCCGAGCTATCATTTAATTCAACTGTCTTCGTTACGTACTTCGCTAGGTTAGATCCTTTACTTGCATCAGTCTCAGCAACTGCAGTACTGTTGTCTATACGATTACCAATAGTAATGATAGAAGATCTTTCTAAATCAAGTACTGGTGATAAGTAAGCATTAGTAGAACTAAATACACCGCTTAATTCAGCAGTATGTGTTGAACCAGGCTTAATAACCTTAGGTGATAATGGAGTATAATCTTCATTCGCAACAATAGCAGCAGCAGTTGTGCCAATTGATGTACCATTACCTACAGCTGTATCTTTAATTGTCCAAGTTTGTACTGTATTAGGCAATACAACTTGTTGTAACATTGGACGAGCTGTATTCCATTCTAAACCTTCTGTTGCTTGACATGCTGAACCACCACCGTTACCAGCAGTAATTGCGTTCGCATGGTTAGCGGCCGCAACTGTAATTGTATAACTATCTCTTGCAATTGCAGTAATTGTATGTGCTTTATTTAACTCAGCTGCAGTATAACCATTCGTTGCAGCAAAACCTGCAAGGGTAACTGAATCACCAGCTGAATGACTATGGTCACGATGAGCTACAGTAATAATGTTATCTTGTGAAGCAGTGTTTGCCACAGTAGTTAATGGATCTGTAACTAACGCTCTTGAAGGTAACTCAGCATTTCTTAATACTGCTGTACGAGTAGTAGAAATATCAAAGTTTGCACGATGTAATGTAAACGTTAAGTCTTTATTTTGATCTGGACTCCATGTTGAAGCATTCGCAGATTTAAATAATACACCAGCATATGGTTGTTGTGATATTCTATTACCGTTCTGATCTTCCTTACCAATCTCAGCATAACGTACCATGTATTTGTTTGAGTTAGCCATAATAACAATTGCATACTCAACACCATCTTGTAGATATACTGGTGATGGGAATGTAAATGTAGATACTGTACCATCAATGTTTACCGAACCAGGATTGAGAGTTACTTCAGAGAATGGAATAATGTTTTGAGTTGGGAATCCATTTACCATTTCACGTATATCTACCGTTACAGGTATAGCACTATCTTTCGCAGTAAATATTAAATCAATCTTTGTAACGAATGCAGCTTTATCAAGTAATATTGATTGCGCTAATGGATCAACCCATCTAACTCTACCAGTCGATGATCTTGCATCTACTGATTCATTAACAGCTACTCTTGAAATAACAGGAGTACGTGTTGAAACAATAACATTCTCTCTTGTTTCAAGTAATCCAGTAGCTCTGTATGTTGCAGTAGCTGATGTAGTAGTTGTCTCGTCATCATTCGTAGATGATTGAGTTAGTTTAAATTCTTTATCACCTGTAGCAAAATTAAGTGTAGAGTTATTTGGTATAAGGAATGTACCAGACACTGCACCGTTCGCATCAGTTGTGAGGGTAGATGCTGTACCTGGGTGAGCAGTTAAACTATTAATACCAACCAAAGGTGTAAATGAATGGCTTCCTGATTTAACAAAGTCTGCTACTGCAGTACCATCAAAGAATGCAAATACTTGAACACCTGGTTTCATACGTGTTGCAGAGAAGGCAACTAATCTTGTTCTCATGAATGGTATAAAGTTAACCTCTACTATACGATCACCAACACTAAATCTTGATGTTTGTACCTCAATCGTTTGTTGTACACCTACTCGTGTTGATGTACCAGTATTGAATAATTCTCTACGTCTTCCGTGAGC
>JAAHTG010002011.1_pt1 | contig 12427 bp, 13 predicted proteins | sample 6116081 | NCBI WGS metagenome assembly JAAHTG01 (sample SAMN13939989, study PRJNA603662) | sponge metagenome | isolation source: marine sponge | host: Mycale hentscheli | place: New Zealand | collected 2005
AGAAGATCAACTTGAAACTATAGAAAGGCACTTTGGATATAAATAAGATATTTGGCGCGTTTGATTCATCTTCAAATAGTGGGGGATTTGATAATAAGAGTTTTAATTATTACAATCCTCGTAATCTTCCTACTTTAGATGAAAACCACCCCAGATATTTTATTAAAATGTTTTATAAACTTATTGATAATCACTTAACCTATAGTAAAAAACTAATTAATTTCTTTGGGTCTACAGATTCTTCAATATCTACTCAAGAAATAGAATTTGCTAGTGAGTTAATGTTATATACAAAGGCATATAATCTTGCTAAGAAAATTGATATAGAAGATGAATACCATCAAAAAATATTAAGGGAAGAAAATAGTAAAAAACTAAATAAAGCATATCAAATGTCTATTAAATTTTATGAGCAAAGAGAAGAATACGAAAAATGTGCTTTTCTTAAAAAACAACTTGATTATACAAAATCTTTATTGTAACTTATCTACAAACTTAAAAAATGTATTTTAGAGAACATATTAACAAAAAGCTTCTTAACCTTGAAGCTAAATTAAAGCATATTGAATTCCATAATGGAAGAGGTAATAAAGAGCAGCTTAATAAAGCTAAAAATGAGTGTGAAGAATTAGTTGAAGAGCTTAAAGCCGCGGTAGAAAGAGAACCTCGGACTTCTAACGAATATAATAAAGTTTAATTATGCTTGCAGCCGAACAAATTCAAACAAATTGGGAAGAATTCTGCAACAATATCAAGTTGTGGGTTGTAGGAGATCGTCAAAAGGAACTCCTTAAATTCTACAAAAAATATGAAGACCGCATCATGATGATGCCAGCTTCCCACAAAAAAGAATACCACAACGCTTTTCCAGGTGGTTATGTTGACCATGTTAATAGAGTTGTAAAATGTGCCCTTAATATTAATGATGTTTGGGTAGAAATGGGTGTAGATACTACAACCTATACCCTTGAAGAACTTGTTTTCTCAGCTATTAACCATGATTTAGGTAAAATGGGTAGTGAAGAACAAGAATCCTATATCCCCCAAACAGACAAATGGAGGAGGGAAAAGCTTGGGGAGGATTATATGTTTAATAAGGCTGTTGAATTTGCCTCAGTACCAGATAGAGGGCTATTCATGCTCCAATCTCATGGTATTCAATATTCATTTAATGAGATGGTAGCAATTCAAACCCATGATGGTTTATATGATGAGGCTAATAAAAAATATCTCTTCTCATATATGCCCGAGCAAAAACCACGTACTTCTTTACCATTTATATTACACCAGGCAGATTTAATGGCGGCCCGTATTGAATTTGAACGTGAGTGGTTACCTAAATTAAATAATCCCGTGCCCCCCACAGAAAAGAATTTTACATTACAGAAGGAAATAAAAAAATCAACAAAAGATAAAGCACTTTCTCAATTAAAAAATGAGAATTTAAAAAATATCTTTGATAAATTATGATAGAAGTCATTGTTATTAGCATATTAGGGGTATTGGTTGTAATCTTAGGATATACAACCTTTAACCTTCTAAAAAAGAATGAAAAACAAGAAGATATACTTACAGGGTATGTTAATTACTTAGACCAATTGAGTAGAGCTATAGAAATTGCAGATGAAAAGCTTAAAAAAGTAGATGAGCGTGGAATTTTTAAAAGTGATGACGAAATAGGTTTTATGTACCAACAAATTAAAGAACTTCAACGTATTTTATCCCAATTTAGGATGAATAAATTATGAGCACATTACCCCCAAAAAAGAGGAAAAAGAAAACAAAAAATCAATATTTTACTCAAGCAACAGAGGATGCTATAGTAAGATATAATAATTCAATTGACCCCGAAGAGCGTAGTAGGATATATCGAGACGATATCCACTACGCTTTTTTTAAGCTAACCGAAAATATCATTCATACTTTTAAGTTTTATTACACAGAAGTAAATAATATTGAACATTTACAACATGAAGTAATCACATTTTTATTAAGTAAAATACATTTATTTGATCAATCACGTGGGGCTAAGGCATTTTCGTATTTTGGGACGATTGCCAAACGGTATTTAATTATAGAAAATACTAAAAACTATAAAAAACGAGTAGATAAAGCCCCTGTTGAAGAATTACATCATGATGATAAACATTCTTATGATTTAGATTATAATCCTACTGAAAAGGATGATCTTTCTAATTTTTTAGACATTTATATTCAATATTGTACTGAAAATATTTATGAATTATTTCCTAAAGAAAAAGATGCTAAAGTAGCGGATGCTATATTAGAAGTTTTTAGGAAGAGAGAAGGGTTGAATATATTTAATAAAAAGGCTATATACCTTTATATTCGAGAAATTGTAGATGTTAAAACCCCTCACATTACTCGGGTAGCAGATCAACTAAGTGATATTTTTAAAAATAATTACATTTTTTACTTAGAAAATGGATATGTAGACTTTGAGTAAGATTTATATTTATTATCATGGGACAATTGGATAAATATATATTCGGAGAAAAAAAATTTTCCGAGTTGTTTGAAGAAATTTATAACAATCAAAAAAAGAAGGAAAAATTAGTAGGAACACTTATTGAAGAGTTAAGACCTCTTATTCAAGATATTGGGGATGCTACTTTAGTAGTTCCTTTACTTAAAGAATATCTCGAAATATCTGTTAAAAATGATGAGCAACTTATTAAAATGGCTAACATTGTCCAAAAAGCAGTCCAAAACGAATCAGAAGATGATAGTTTTGGTATGACAGATGCCGAAAAGGAACAATTGCTTGGTGAAATAAAAAAATTTGGAGGGGATAAGAAATAATGCCCCAACAACAATATGGAATATCGGCCCTTGTTAGAGGTAATCAAAACTCCTCTTTAACTTCCCCAAAAACAGGAACTAGTATAGTTTCTGTAAGGGTAAAGGATATTATTCTAGATGACACTCACCCCGAATTTAAAACTTATGGGGAATGGAATGGGGTAGGTACTATTTTTTTTGATAATATCAAATTCCCTTTTGCTACTAAAACGGTTAATATTGCCAATCCCCTTTTTCCTAACCAAAAATTTTTTCCTTTAATTAATGAGTTAGTATCTATAGTATTTTTATCTTCACCTAGTAGCCAAATAGATACTAATTTAACAGAAGCATATTACTTCCCCCCTATAAATGTATGGAACAGCCAACACCATAATGCTCTACCAGATCCTACCCAATCCCCTAATCCAAATTCCCAACAAGATTATGAGAAGTCTTCATTAGGAATTACTCAAGATGTAAGAAGGGTAGAAGATAATTCCACAGATATTGATTTAGGAGAAGGATTTAATGAAAAAATTAATACTTTTCCATTACGGTTTTATATAGGAGATCATATTTTAGAAGGGAGATGGGGGAATTCTATTAGATTAGGTAGCACTCTTAAAAATTCATCAAATACTTGGTCTTCTACGGGTGAAAATGGAGATCCTATTATTATAATTAGAAATGGTCAACCCCAAAATTTAACTCAAGACAGTTGGGTACCAATATCTGAAGATGTAAATGGGGACCAATCCTCAGCCTATTTTACCCAAGGTCAAAAGATACTTTTAGAAACTGCAAGTGAGACTTATGATAGTTACAGACAAGCCCCTACCAAAATTAATGAATATACTGGGAATCAAATAATTCTTAACTCAGGAAGAATAGTTTTAAACTCTAAAGTAGATAGTATTTTATTATCTTCTAATAACTCTATTAATTTAAATTCCCCATCTTCAGTTAATATAGATTCTAAAGAATTAATAGTGTCCACCAATAAAATTTATTTAGGGAGTAAAGATGCTACTGAGCCCCTTTTAAAGGGGGATGCAACAATAGCTCAGTTATCGTCTATGATAGATGTTTTAGTTCAATTCTTTACGGCCTATGGGGGAGAACCCCCTAATGCTAAATTAGCGTCAACTCCCTTAGCTTCTGCTAATGTAGTCCCAACATTAAATGCTGTAAAATCTAGTTTACAAACACGGGTTAAATCCAAAAATAATTTTACAACTTAATGACTGATTTTTGCACCTCTACTAATGATAGCCAACAATTATTATCTTTGTTGCCTCCTCTCCCGAGTATACAAAGGTTAGTAGCTCTTATAATGCAAAAAGTAGCAGAAATTAAAAGTAAATACACTCAAAAAATAAATGATCTTACAGAAAAATTTACTAGTTCTAATACTTGTTTATCTCCTTTAGAAATATCAAGGATTATAGATATTAGAAATAATATTGTAACTCAATTATCAAAAGTGTATAAAAGTGTAGACCGAATAAGCAGTTCGGTAACAGGGATATCTGGTGCTGTAAATCTAGCCTTAACCCTCATAAAGATAACATCTTCCGTGGCAACAAGTGTTGCTATTGGTAGTATGTTTATTCCTCTCCCTATACCCGGTGCAGTATCCTCAGGGATATCTGCTGGGCAGAATGTAGTTGAGAAAGGTAAATTTAAAGCAAACGGTGCTCAAAAATTAGTTCCTTTACAAGATGGATTAATATCTGCTAATGTAGTTATACAACTATTTGCTAGTGCTTTAAAAAACTTTATATGTCAATTAGAAAAACTAGATTTATTATTATTGGGGTGTATTGAAGAATCTGATGATCCTGTTTTAGAGAGTGCTTTAAAAAGTAAAATTGAACCTTTAGATCCCGAAGTGGTGGCTTTTGTGGAAGAAACAATACAAGCTAATGAGTCTAGCTTAATAGAAACTACTTATAGGGGGTTCGAATTTGAAATTGAAGAAGTACCTTTTAATCCTCGGGTAAATAGAAAAAGAGCTAATGCTTTAAACAAAGATAAAATTGTCCTCCTTAGTTCAGAGCTATCATTTACCCAAGACCCCTCAGTTCTTATAGAGGAATTAAAATTTGCAATAGATAGAGATAATTTAAGGGCAGATTAATTAAATATTTATAAATAATGAAACAAACCGCATTGAAATTACTAATTAAACAAGCTGTGAAGGAAGCTATTCAAGAAGAAATAAAAGATATTCTCCTTGAAGCTATTAAATCTCCTAAACAAACAGTTGTGGAAAATATACAACCCCAACAAATTATTAATCAACCTTCTATAAGCTCTAGTGAAAAAAAAGATGCTTATAGAAATATAATGGGGGACATGAGGGAACAACTTACCTCCCAAAATGTACCAAAACCTTTTAACCCCCAAGGGGGAGCACCAGGCATGGATCTTCCATCAGGTGAGGTTAATATGAATCAAATAATGGGTTTGATGAATAAAAAATAATGGCAATAAAGCAAACTAACATATTTCCCCTAGATAAACAACCTAGAAAGGCTGTTGGTATTGCTTATCCCTTTTCTGCTTTTGCGGTTTCGGGTTCATCAACCCCTTTTAAATCTAATTATACTACAAAAGATCAAATAAATTCTAATTTATCTGTGTTTTTTTATACTAACCCGGGGGAGCGCCCTTTAAACCCAGATTATGGGGGAGGGTTAAAGAATATTTTATTTGATCAATTAACAGATAATACTTATGAAGTAGTTAAAAAAATTGTAAAAGACTCCCTATCCACCCATTTCCCAGAGGTTAGCTTAAAAAAATTAGAAATATTTGGGGACCCCGATGGTCTAACATTAAAAGTTATTATGTCTTATACAGTTTTTAATGATAATGATACTCTCGAATTAAACTTTAGTGCTTGATGGCTAATACAAATAAAGATATAAAATATATAAATAGAGACTTTGATACTCTTAAAAGGGGATTAATGGAATTCTCTAAAACTTATTTCCCTAACACTTATAATGATTTTAGCTCCAATTCCCCAGGGTCTATGTTTATTGAAATGGCTTCTTATGTAGGGGATGTATTATCCTTTTATATAGATAATCAAATACAAGAAACATTTTTACAATATGCTCGGCAAGAACCCAATTTATATGATTTGGCATATATGATGGGATATAAACCTAAAGCTACAGGAGTAGCTACTGTAAATGTTGATTTTTATCAACAAGTCCCTGCTAAATCACAAGGGGGGGAATATGTACCTGATTTTAGGTATGCTTTAAGAGTAAAAGAAAATGCCGTACTATCTTCTACTTTAGGGAATAGTACTAAATTTTTAGTGCAAGATTCCCTTGATTTTACAGTATCTTCCTCAATGGATCCTACTGAAATTACAGTTTATACAGTAGAGGGAGATGATGCTGAGAAGTTTCTTTTAAAGAAATCTAGAAAGGCTATATCTTCTACTATTAATACTACAACTTTTTCTTTTACGGGAAATGCACAAAGATTTTCTACAGTAACCCTTAATGGGGCTAATATTGTAGGAGTATTAGACATTACGGATAGTGATGGTAATAAATGGACTGAAGTGCCTTATTTGGCCCAAGAGACAGTATTTGAGACTTTGAAAAATGTTAGTAATGATGATGGTACTTTAGGCCCTAACCCTAATTTATCTATAGATAACAGTGAAGTGCCTTATTTATTAAAATTGAAAAAAGTAGCTAGAAGATATGTTACCCGTTTTAAATCCAAAACTCAGTTAGATATTCAATTTGGTGCTGGTACTCAAGACGATTCGGATGTTACTTTTATACCTAATCCTACTGATGTAGGTATAGGATTACCTTATGGTAAGGATAAATTACAAACGGCATTTAACCCCTCTAATTTTTTATACACTAAAACTTATGGTATAGCTCCTAAAGACACTACTTTAACAGTTAGATATTTAGTTGGTGGGGGAGTATCTTCTAATGTAGAATCTAACATATTAAATAACATAACAGGAGATATTCAATTCCAACAACCTGACTTAGATAATACTAACAACTTAGCCCAGGATATTTTTAATTCGTTTTTTGCTACTAATCCTGAAGGTGCAAGTGGGGGTGATGATGGGGATAATATTGAGGAATTAAGAAACAATTCCTTAGGAACTTTTGGGGGGCAATTGAGAGCAGTTACTCAAGAAGATTATCTAATAAGAGCTTTAAGTTTACCCCCTGAATATGGTACTATTGCTAAAGCTTATATAGAACCAACAAAACTTAGTTCACTTTCCCCTGGAGAAGTTGCTAAAACTTTAAATTTATATGTAGCAGCATATAATGGGGAGGGGCAATTAACTACTGCTACAGATGCTCTAAAACAAAATCTTACTACTTATTTATCTCAATATAGGAGTATTAATGATTCTATAAAGTTGTCTGATGCTTATATTGTTAATATAGGGGTGGATTTTGATGTTATTACTTATCCTAATTATAATAGTAATGAAGTAATTTCAAAATGTATAACAGAATTAAAATCTTATTTTGATGTAAAAAATATACAAATAAATCAACCTATCCTTCTTAAAGAACTATTTATAATCTTAGATCAAATAGAAGGAGTACAAACTGTTGGTAATATTAATATTTTAAACAAAACTGGGGGGAATTATTCACAATATGGGTATGATATACCTGGGGCTACGCTAAATAATGTTATATACCCCTCAGTAGATCCTTCAATTTTCGAAGTCAAATTTCCTAACTCAGATATAAGAGGTAGAGTAACAACATTCTAACATGGCTATATATAAATTATTCCCTACTAAAGATACTACTATATATTCAAGATACCCTGCTAGAAATACGGGGTTAGATTCTATCATAGAAACAAGCACAGATTCGGATGCTAAGTTAAGTAGATATCTTGTACAATTTTCCCAAGATGAAATTGATTCCTTAGTAGATACTACTATTAGTTCTTCTTATGGATCTGGTGGGGCTTTTGAAAATATTCAAGTTAGATTTAAAAATTATATTTCTAATATAGAAAATTTAAACACTAACACCACAACAGAAATATATGCTCTATCAGATTTTTGGGATATGGGAACAGGCCATTATAATGATACCCCTGAAACTGATAATGGGTGTAGTTGGGCTTATAGAACCTATTCAGGATCAAACCCTTGGGTTATTTCGGGATGGGGTACAAATATAACAGGTTCGTATGGGGATACCGCAGGAGGTGGGACTTGGTACTACAGCTCATCTTTAGGATTAGATATTACTCCCACACAAATTTATAATTATGCTAGTAATAAAGACTTAAATGTAGATGTAACTGGGATATTTAAAACTTGGTATAGTCAATCTAAAGGTCTTACTGGGGATGGATTTGCTAATAATGGGTTTATTGTAAAACAAAGTAAAAATGATGAAATAGGAGGATTATATAAACAGGCTGTTATAAAATACTATTCAATTGATACTAATACTATATATCCTCCTGAGTTAGAATTTAGGTGGGATGACCATTTATTCGCCACTGCATCATCTTCAATCCCTATAATTAACACCCATGACCTAGTAGCTTCATTAGATAATAACCCAGGAGAGTTTAGAAGAGAAAGTATACATAGATTTAAAATAAATTGTAGGCCTAAATTTCCTCCTAGAAGCTACCAAACTTCTTCTATATACACTACACAACATTATCTCCCAGTATCTTCATCATACGCCATTAAAGATTTAGATACTAATGAATTTATAATAGATTTTGATGATACTTATACTAAAATAAGTGCTAATAGCACTGGGAGCTATTTTGATATATACATGAAGGGGTTAGAACCTGAGAGGTACTACCAAATTTTATTAAAAGTTCCTGTGGATAATCAAGTTTTAGTATTAGATGATAATTATTACTTTAAAGTCATAAATGGATGAGTACAAGAGTAGAATTAAATAAAACAGTATTTGATAAAACTAAGTATACTAAAACTATAGATACTTCTTTTAAGGAATTTCTTTTACCCCTACCCCCTGAAGCAGATAATATTTTAACTATTGAAGAATTTTTTGTAGCCTATGATAACTTGTTTTTTGATATTCCTAAAACAGGGGTAAATTCTCATAATACTTTAATTCAAAAAAGTAGTGAATATGTTGGGGATGAGCAAACTAATGAAGAATTGGATGCTTTATATGCTGAGATAACTTCTCTAAGGACAGATTTATTAAATACTCAAAAGGAATTAGCAGATTTACAAATCGCTCAAGCGGAATCAATACAAAATACTATCAATGGCTAATATAACTTTAAATAAAATAACGGGAGACATAGTAGAAAGTTACACAAACCAAGACCTTTCCCTTATCCCAGCCTTTGATTCAGTTTCACAATTTAATCCTAAGACGGACCGTGTGGAGTTTTCCATATATGATGAGCAAGGTTTATTAAGACACTTTAATCCATTATATACCAATTATAGGGTTATCCTAAATTATAATAATGTTGCTAACTCAGTATCCACAGTAACAGTAGACCCCGAAGAAGATTTAAAAAAAGAGGGATATGATCAGGGTAAATATACCACATATTATAATTTTTTAAGAGATGAAGTATCTTCCTCTCTAGAAACCCCTTTTTTTATTACCCAAATATCCTCAGACAGAACAGAAATTAGAATATCTAATAATAATTTAGATAATGAGGAATTACAAAGTTCTGTTTTATCTTTTATAAATAGTTTAAATGATTCTCCTTATTTTGAAGATTTTAGATTAGATTTAGGAAATAATAATATCTTTATAGCTAATAATATTTTATTAGACACTACTACCCCCCAACAGTATTCTGTATTAGTAAAATTGTACGAAGCTCTACCAGATTCAATTGCAATAAAAGATTCTTTAACTATATGTTTGCAAACCGCTGATGAGGTTTCCTATGCTGTTGAGTTTCCCTCTAAAGTTTTTACCCAACCTCAACCTAAAAAAATAGGAGCTCCCAATTTTAACATTAATTTAGCAGATAAATCTAATAATGATACTATTTATAAATCTTCTGATGATATCTTAAATGTTAGTTTGTCTTCTTCATATGATGAAATACAATCAATACTAAAAAGCAAAGGTATAAAGGTTAATATTGACTATAGTGATTTTAATAATTTTGTATATTTTAGTTCTGCAGAAGAACGGGTTAAAAACTTTTATTATAAAGTAGGGTTAATTGAGGGTTATAGGGATGAAATATCTGTTTTATCTTCGTTATCTGCCACTAATGTAACTTCTAGTATTATTGTATTGGAACAGCAGATAAGTAAAATAAAAGAAAATTTTGATGGATACGAAAAATATCAATACTATTCATCAGGATCTTCAGATATTTATCCTAAAGTAAATAATACTCATTATAACTTATATTCTATCCAGTCTACCCAGTCTAAAAACTGGTTAGATACTCAAATAGCATCCGCTTCTAGTTATGATGTAGAAAGTGTAGATAGGCTAGTTAATAGTCTACCAGAATATGTTCAGTCAGATGAAAGAAATTCTTCTTTTTTGCTTTTTATGGATATGGTGGGGCAACATTTTGATAATATTTGGGTACACATAAAAGATATTTCTAAAAGATATGATGGTGATAATAGGTTAAATAGGGGAATATCTAAAGATGTTGTAAAAGATGCCCTTACATCTATGGGGATTAATACCTACCAAAATAATCTTTCAGATTTTGATCTTGCTACAGCCTTAACTGATAAAAATTCTAAAGGGGAATTAGGTATCCCCTCAGGAAGTGGGGAAATAAACACTGTAACTTTAGACATAGCCGACCCAGGACCTAAAGAGGATGCAATAAAAGGGGTTTATAAACGTATATTCCATAATCTTCCATATTTACTTAAAAAAAAGGGATCTGTTGAAGGGTTAAGAGCTTTAATTAACACTTTTGGTATACCTGAATCTATTTTAAGAATATCCGAATATGGAGGATATAAAGCTGATGAGGATAGGTGGAAAATGTTTAAAGAAGTTTCCAATTTTGGAATGACTGGTGGTCGATTTGAAACTGATTTGACTTTAGGTCCTAAATGGGGTAATGATTTACCTAATGGGGTATTTTTTAGAGTAAAATGGATATCAGGTTCCCTCCCTCCTAATAATACATCTCATACACTTGCAAATTTTGGACAGAATGTAGAACTCACGTATACAGGAAATAGTGAAAATAGTGGAAGTTATGGAGGGTCAATCCCTTCTTCAAGTTGGACTGAGTATAGAGGAGAGTTAAATATAAATAATGGGGAAGATGCTATAAAAGCCCCTATGTTTAATGGGGAATGGTGGACTATAGGAATTATAGGTAAAAACAAAGCATTAATAGGGAGCAGCACAAACCATGGTAATGATGGGTTTAAACGCGTCTATAAAGTCAGTGGTAATGCTGGTAATACTGTAGTAGCAGGAAATGTTAGTTTAATTTATGGCAATAGTACTACCAATGATGGAAAATTCATATTCCAAGAATTAAAATTTTATAAAGATAATCTTAGTGGAGAAGATATAAATAACCTTATAATGAATCCTTTCTATTTAGGAGAGGGATTAGATACATCTTTAAATAACTTAGCCTTCAGAGCACCTTTAGGTTCAGACTTAAACATCCCATCAACAGGGGGAGATTCAATACACCCTAGATCAACAGTAGGATCAGGGGATCCTGAAGGAGTAATTGCTGGGGGTGTAAATTCTTTTAAGTATAATTCATTTGCGGGTGTTCAAAGCTATTCGTATAGCCCAGTTTCACCCCCAAAGTATGTTGAGAATAATGAATTTGCTTATTATAAAGAACCTGTTGTAGGTATTAAAAATAAAGTTTCTTATAAAATTAGAGAAGAAAACCCAATAATTGTAGGTAATACTTTAAATAATATTAGTAGTGTTCAACAAAAATCCTTAAATACTATAAAGGAAACCCCCGATGTACACTTTTTAGAAGTGGGTTTTTCTCCCCAAAATGAAATTAATGACGATATAGCAGCTTCTTATGCTAATAATTTTGATTTAGGTTCTTATATAGGAGATCCTAGTAAATTTGAAGTACCTGCTGAAACTTCTTATTTAGCTTTAAACAAAGAGTCTGAAAATTATTTTCAAAAGTATTCATCTCCTTATGATTGGAAAGATTATATAAGATTAATAAAATATTTTGATAGTTCTTTATTTAAAATGATAAAGGATTTTACACCTGCTAGGTCTAGTTTAGCATCAGGGATTATTATTAAACAGCATTTATTAGAAAGAAATAAGCATAACCCTGCTTTAGTTAGTATTAGTTCCCATAGCTATGAATCAACAATTCCCCAAATTGGTAATTTTGAAGGGGGTGGTGGTGGAGTATTTAATGCTATAAATGGGTTAGATTACTATTGGAGTGGAAGTGAATTCGATTCTTTAGGGAATTTAATAACAGGATCTAAACCTTACCCCCCAAGCGATTTTACCCCTACCCCATTTGTTTCCCAAAGTTGGCAAGAAAATATTTCAACTAAAGTAGGTCCCCTAAAAATAATTCATGATACCCAAGAAGAATTTTACAATGGTGAATTAGGGGGTAGTAA
>JAAHTG010002014.1_pt1 | contig 12405 bp, 11 predicted proteins | sample 6116081 | NCBI WGS metagenome assembly JAAHTG01 (sample SAMN13939989, study PRJNA603662) | sponge metagenome | isolation source: marine sponge | host: Mycale hentscheli | place: New Zealand | collected 2005
TAATAACGATTGACTTCGAGACGTTCTACGACCAAGGATATGGTCTTAACCGTTTAACCACAGAAGAATATATAAAATCTCCTTTGTTCCAAGTCATAGGTATGTCTATCAAGATTAATGATGGCAAGACTAAATGGTATACAGGAACACAAGAGGAACTTCAGAATGTTCTAAACACTATTACCTGGGAAAACGCGGCCTTAGTGTGTCACAATATGATGTTTGATGGGGCAATCCTATCTTGGGTATTTAACGTTGTTCCTAAAGTTTACTTCGATACACTCTGTATAGCGAGAGCATTGCATGGCACAAATGCAGGGGGTTCACTTAAAGCATTAGCTGAAAGATATAACCTAGGACAAAAAGGCACAGAAGTAGTTGAAGCTAAAGGACTACGACTAGAGGACTTTCCTGAACATCAGTTGCGTCAGTATGGTGAGTATTGTAAGAACGATACAGAACTAACCTATAGTTTATTTAATATAATTGTAAAAGACTTCCCTCCCAGCGAACTCAAGCTTATAGATTTAACCATAAGAATGTTTACACAACCACTCATTGAAGTTGATGACGCACTACTAATGGAGAGACTTGATGAAGTAAAGAAAGAGAAAGAGGGACTACTATCAGGGTTAAAAGCCAAACTTGAGTGTGATAGTGAGGAAGAAGTTAGGAAGAAGTTAGCAAGCAATAAACAGTTTGCCGAATTACTTGAGGAGTTGGGAGTAAAAGCACCCCTAAAAGAATCACCTACAACAGGTAAACAGACATATGCATTAGCAAAGACTGACCAAGGGTTTATAGATTTACAGAATCATGATGACCCATTCATTCAAGACCTTTGTGCCGTACGTCTTGGTACAAAATCTACTATAGAAGAATCAAGGATAGAACGTTTCATAGGCATTGGTGCTAGGAATAAAGGACTACTACCTATTCCTCTTAAATACTATGGGGCGCATACAGGCAGGTGGTCGGGTTCAGATAAAGTTAACTTCCAAAACTTACCATCAAGAGACGCGAAGAAGAAAGCTTTGAAGCAAGCCTTGATCCCACCAGATGATAGTGTTATTATGAATGTAGATAGTTCACAGATAGAGGCACGAGTATTAGTTTGGTTAGCAGGACAGGAGGATGTTACCCAATGGTTTAGAGAAGGGAGAGATGTTTACCTAGAGTTTGCAAGTAAGGTATACAACCGTAAGCTAACTAAAGCAGATAAGATAGAAAGGTTTGTTGGTAAGACATGTATTCTAGGACTAGGGTATGGCACAGGTGCATTGAAGTTACAGAACGTATTGAAACTTGGAGGCGCAGAACTATCAGAGACTGAATGCCAACGATTAGTTAATTTATACAGAGAGCTAAACGATAAGGTAGTTCAGCTGTGGCGAGATTGTGATGGAGCTTTATCAGACATTGCGTCATGGCCTAAAGATAAACCTGAATATTATATAGGACAACAAGAAGCAGTATTAGTTACACCTAAAGGATTGAAGTTACCCAATGGGTTATACATATACTACCCTGAATTAGAGTGGGATACTTCTGAACTAAAAGGAAGATACATTTATAAAAGTAGGAGAGGTAAGATAGGTACTTGGGGAGGTTCTATAGTTGAGAACATTGTTCAAGCATTGGCTCGCATTATTATCGGTGAGCAGATGGTCGCTATCAGCCACAGATATAGACCTGTGTTAACAGTGCATGACGCAGTTGTGTGTATAGCTCCTGAAAAAGATAAGCAAGAGGCTTTAAATTATATAATGGAACAAATGTCTATTCCTCCAGGCTGGGCTAAAGAGTGTCCAATAACTTGTGAGGGAGACTTCGGTTCAAACTACGGAGATTGTTGATGGGTATTAATGTATTAAGTTTATTTGATGGGATGAGTTGTGGACAGATAGCGTTAGATAAGCTAGGAGTAGAGGTAGATAAATACTATGCCTCGGAGATAGATAAGTATGCCATGACAATAGCCAAGAAAAATTACCCTAATACTATACACATTGGGGATGTAACTAAAGTAGATGGCACAAAGCTAGATAAGATAGACCTCATGATAGGAGGTTCACCATGCCAAGGGTTCTCATTTGCAGGCAAGCAGTTAAACTTCAATGACCCTCGTAGTGCATTATATTTTGAGTTTGTGAGACTACTTAAAGAGACAAAACCCAAATACTTCTTACTAGAAAACGTAAGGATGAAGAAAGAATTCCAAGCTATCATCACTAAAGATTTAGGTGTAGAACCTATCATGATAAATAGTTCACTACTGTCCGCACAGAACAGAGTCAGGTTGTATTGGACTAACATCCCTAACATAACGCAGCCTAATGATTTAGGTATTGTATTGAAAGATATTATAGAGGATGGGGTGACTGATAGAACTAAATCACATTGCCTTGACGCTAATTACTTTAAAGGCGGCAACCTTAAATCATACTTTGAGAAGCATAGACGACAACTTATATTTAGTAAGGATGGACTATGCCATGTTGGGGATGCTGACTTAAAGGGGAATGATTCAATCAAAAGAGTTTACCACCCTGATGGAAAGTCTCCTACCTTGACAACAATGCAGGGCGGGCATCGGGAGCCTAAGATTGTCGTGGGTGCAGCATTTAGAGGAAGATACCAAGAAGATGGTTCGACCAAGCAAGAACTAGAGATAAGACCTGATGAGAAAACTAATACAGTAACTACGGTTCAGAAAGATAATGTATTAATCATTGCGGAAGCAACTAAAAAAGGATTTGCAGTTATAGAAGATGGAGATTGTTTTGACGCTACCTTTCCTAACAGTAAGACAAGACGTGGCAGAAGTATGAAAGAGAAAAGTAACTGTCTAACTGCTACTAACTATGACTACATGAAATTTGATTGGCCTACATATCGTAAGCTAACTCCTCTTGAATGTGAAAGACTTCAGACGGTTCCTGATAAGTATACCGAGGGAGTATCTAATACACAGCGATACAAGATGTTAGGTAATGGGTGGACAGTAGACGTAATTAAACATATACTTTCTAAAGCATTGTTTTAAGGAGACATTATGATTGATTTTGTAATGGTATTACTTGTATATAACACGAGCCTTGATGAGAAGTATGTCGGGCATTTTAAGTCATGCGAAGTTGCACAGATTCATTATTTTATGTATGAGGATGAGAAGTATGATGCCTTTAGATGCATTCCAAAAGCTTATGTGACACTACCTGAAGGCACTACTATAAAATATATTGATATGTCTAATAGTAAGTTTAGATACAAAGATATTATACCGACTTGCAATGTAACAAGAGACTGCATAGATGTCTGAGTTTTTCTATAGACTTCCAATGGAGTCTAAAGTAGCGAGCGCTATATATCTTCGAGCAGCTAATGCACCTGAAAGCGAATGGGTAAACTACTATAATTTTAGGGCATTGAAAGCAACACCTGAATGGGAGTATGACTCATGGTGGAGCGAACTATATAAAGCACATCCTTTTATAGCAGGTGTTATAAAGCTAGATGAGAATACATATTATGATTGGCATATGGATACTGACAGGGGTGTAGGTATAAACTTACTACTTAATAATTGGGACACAAGCCACTGTATGTTCAGCTCTAAATTAGAACGAGGAGATAAAGTAGAACATGGTAATGTAAAATCTCCGTTTGTAGAGTTAAAGTATGAACCCAATACATACTACTTATTTAATTCACAGAAGGCTCATACCGTTTATAACTTTAAAGGAACTAGGTATTTATTATCTGTAGATTTTCTAGAAGATAGAACTAAATTAACTTATAATCAGTTATTAGACGAAGTAAAACAGGAGAAATGGATTGGGTAAGATTAAGCAGAACACGGAAGACCGCAGAGAACCCGTGCATAAACGAACAAGTCAGGGTGGTAGGGTAGCCAAGACATCTACAATGAATAAATACTTAAAGAAAGATTTCAAAAAATATCGCGGACAAGGAAGATAAATTGGCAGAATACACATGGAGCTTTTCATCACTAAAACAATATACGAACTGTCCCAAACAATACCATGAAATAAGGGTACTTAAGAATTATACAGTTACCGAGAATCAAGCTATGTTGTATGGTAAGGAAGTTCATACAGCGTTAGAAAACTATGTAAGAGACGGAGTAGAGCTTGCTAAAAACTATCAGCGTTTCAAAGGTATGGTAGATGCCCTTATAGCTATTCCCGGTGAGAAAATATGTGAGCATGAGATGGCATTGACTTACTCAAAAGAACCTTGTGATTTTCATGATGAGAACAGATGGGTAAGAGGCATTGCCGATTTAGTTATTATAGATGGTGCAGATGCCTTTGTGGTTGATTATAAGACGGGAAGTAATAAATACCCAGACCCAAAACAGTTAAAGCTAATGGCTATAATGATGTTCACTCATTTTCCAGAAGTGCAAAAGATAAAGGCAGGCCTACTCTTTGTAATGAAGAACAGTTTCTTAACTGAGGAATACCATAGAAAAGATATGGATAAGTTATGGAAATCCTTTGAAACACCATTAAAAAGATTAGAGATGAGTTATGACACGGATGAGTGGAAGGCTAACCCTACCCCTTTATGTGGTTGGTGTAGTGTAGACACTTGTGAATTCTATAAACCAAGATACTTTCCAAGCTAATGTATAAAATAAACTGTGCAGTATGTGCTAAAGAATTTGAAACGGTTCACCCTAGATATGTATGTTGTTGTGCTGAATGTGGTAGGACACATAAGGTTAACATGAGATACAAAAGAGAATCAGGTAATTGGGAACTATACTTTAAACACTTGTTATCAAAGAAAGAATCAGATGTTACTCCTAAACAATTAGTAGAACTTCTTAATAAACAAGATAGTAGATGTGCATTGTCAGGAACAAAGCTTACCTGTGAGAAAGTCAGGGGTAAATATGTTAAGACCAATGCAAGTATAGATAGAATAATAGCAGGAGAGGAGTATAATATAGATAATATTCAATTGGTCTGCCGAGCAGTAAACTCCTTTAGGCACGACTTAACTATAAAAGAATTTATACAATGGTGTAAAAAGGTGGCTAAAAATGGCATATACAAAAAGCCCAAGACCCTACAAAAGGGAATGGCAACTAGAAAAGAAACGAAATGAAAAGAAAGCTAGAGCTGCACGAGCTAGGCTTAGACGTAAGGTAGACAGAGAAGGTGTCGATGCCAATAACAATGGTAAGGCAGATAAAAGAGAAGGAAAAGATTTAGCACATAAGAAAGCTTTATCTAAAGGCGGTAAGAATTCAGATGGATATACTATACAATCTAAATCTAAAAACCGTTCATTCAAAAGAAATTCTAAAAAGAAATTAGTATCAGAAACAAGTAGTAGAGAAAGAAAAGGAACAAAGAAGAAAAAAAGTAAGAAAAAAACTTGACCTATTTTTTAAGTAGGTAGTATAATAGTTATCCAGTTTAGTGATTAATAAGTTAGGAAGTTATGGAATTAGTTAATGAGAAAGCAGTTAAACTCGTTTTGCCTGAAGCAACAAGTACCAAAGTAAAAGAAAATATAAAGCAAAGCGAAGTATTAGATACCGACAATGGAGTATCCAATCTATTAGTTTATTGGGGTCTAGATGAGATGACCCAACTAAATAAACTTGTACGACTAAAAAATAATTTACCTTCCCCTATACGAAGAGACTATAAATATCCAGGTCTATATGACCCGTTTGAACACCAAGCAACTACCGCAGAATTTTTAAGTATTAATGAAAGAGCCTTCTGTTTTAATGAAGCAGGTACAGGTAAAACTTCGTCTGCATTATGGGCAGCTGATTACTTAATGACTCAAGGCAAGGTTAAGAAAGTATTAATTATATGCCCACTATCTATTATGTATTCAGCATGGAGAGATGATGTCTTTAATACATGTATGCATAGAAGTGCTGCTGTTTGTTATGGAGCTTCACACAAAAGGAAAACAATTATAGAAAGCGACTATGACTTTACTATTATAAATTACGATGGTGTAAACATAGTAGAAGACGAGATTAAGAAACAAGAATTTGATTTGATAATAGTAGACGAGTGCAATGCATACAAGTCTCACACTACAAAACGTTGGAAGACTTTAAACAGAATACTAAATTCTGAAACAAGAATATGGATGATGACAGGGACTCCTGCATCTCAGTCCCCTATGGACGCATTTGGATTAGGTAAGTTAATCTGTCCTGATAGACTCCCTAGACTATCAGCTGCATGGAGAGAGAAAGTAATGTATCAGATATCTAGGTTTAAATGGATACCTAGACCTGCAGCAAAAGACGATGTGTTCAAAGCATTACAACCTGCAATACGATTTGCTAAAGACCAATGCTTAGACTTACCTCCTGTTATGTACCAGACTAGAGTTGTTCCTCTAACTAAACAAGTAGAGAAATACTATAAACAATTAAAGACTCAAATGATTATAGCTACAGGAGATGAGTCAGTTACTGCGGTAAACGCTGCAGCCGGTATGAACAAGCTCTTACAAATCTCTGGTGGTGCAGTTTATACAGACGAACACGAAACAATTAAGTTTGATGTAACACCTAGACTTAACGCTTTAATGGAAGTAATAGAACAGACTGACCATAAGGTTCTGTTGTTTGTACCTTACAGACATACAATAGAATTCTTGGCGGAGTTTCTTACTTCTAAAAACATTTCAAATTCAGTTATTAATGGTGCTGTCTCTGCAAACGAAAGAGCCAACATCATAAATCAGTTTCAAACTCAGGACGAACCTAGAGTTTTAGTAGTGCAACCGCAATCAGCATCTCACGGTGTGACGTTGACTAGAGCAGACACAGTTGTGTTTTGGTCTCCCGTTATGTCGGTAGAAGTTTATCTGCAATGTGTTGCTAGGATAGATAGGGTAGGTCAGAAGAATAAAATGACCGTTGTTCATTTACAAGGTTCTGATGTTGAAAAAAGGATGTATGCCATGCTACAAGGTAAAGTAGATGCGCATACTAAATTAGTAGACTTATACCGAGAGGAGTTAGATTCATGAATGATTCAGTAGAAGAAGTTCTAGAACCGCCTGTCAACAACGATAAGATTGCATTAGATGAAATAGTTAACGCTTACATCACAATCCGAAACGACAAAGACATGCGTGCTAGAGAGTTTCAGAAAAAAGACCAAGAGTTAAAAGCCGAGCTTGCTCAATTAGAACAAGTGATGCTTCACTCTTGTAACGAAGTAGGTGCGGATAGCATCAAGACTTCAAGTGGTACAGTCATTAAGACTTTAAAAGAAAATTATGTATGTTCCGATTGGACTAATTTCAAAGACTTTGTATTAGACAACAAGGCCGTAGAATTATTACAACAACGCATACACCAATCAAACTTTAAAGAGTTCTTATCGAGCCGTGCCGACGAAGGATTACCTCCAGGAATTAGTTCCATGAGGGAGTTCAATATTGTAGTACGTAAACCAACTAGTAAATAAGGAGAAATAAATTATGGCAGTACAACCACAAGTAATAACTACACCTACGGGAGTAGCTTTGTATCCTTGGTTATCTAAACCAGATACTAAATTTTCAGCAGAGGGAGAATACAAAGTTAATCTTGTATTATCTAAAGAAGCAGCACAACCTATTGTTGATGTAATCAATGAAGTATTTTCATCTAACGTGCAAGAAGAGATGAAGACGCAAAAGAAAAAAGACATAAAGACTGCAAATCCTCCGTACTCGGATGAGCTTGATGATGCAGGACAACCTACTGGGAATGTCATCTTTAAGTTTAAATCTAAAGCAATGTATAAACCGGCTGTCTTTGATGCTCAAGGAAACGCCATGGTAGAAAGTAATATATGGGGTGGCTCAGAAGTGAGAGTAAATGCTACTGTATCTCCATACTATACTGCTATTGTAGGTGCAGGAGTTGCATTAAGACTTAGAGCGGTACAAGTGATTACATTGGTAGAAGGCTCAGAAGGGGCAGGACGTTTCGGTTTTGAAGAAACTAAAGGGTATGTACATACTAAACCTGCAGAAGGTGCTGAAGTCTTTGAACAAGGAGTAGTAGTAGAAGAAGCACCCGCACCTGTAGTTCAAGCAGTTCCTGAACCTGAAGTTGTAAAGTCACCCGAAAACGACAACAGTAATGACATTGCTGACATCGTAAGTAAGTGGGGGGCTAAATAGGAACTATGGATAAACTCAAAGCCATACTAGAGAAAAACCCTAACATTGGATTAGACGAAGATACTATTGCAGTATCACAGAGTAATTACTCTAATCAGACTAAACGTATATCGCTGAGAGGAGGTAGGTTTAGAAAAATAGTTGGGGGCAAAGAAGTAAGTACGGCTGATTCCTATATGATGAATATCATAATTGTCAAGATGGCACATACACCATCAAGAGTGTATTATGAAGATTCATACGAAGAGGGGAAAAAGGTGAGTCCAGTATGTTGGTCTAATGATTCCAACAAACCAGATGCAGAAGTTAGAAAACCACAATCAGAATCTTGTCACACGTGTCCCAATAGTGTGCGAGGTTCTGGGCATGGAGGTGTAGGGACTTCTTGTAGGATATCTTGGAGGGTAGCAGTTGTTTTAGCTAATGACCCTAGCGGAGATATTCTAGAATTAGTCCTGCCTTCTAACTCTTGTTTTGGTAAAGAGGAGAAAGGTAAGTGGCCTTTCAAACCATACATACAGATGCTTGCAGATAACAATGTAAGCGCAGGTAGGATTGTTACTAAGATGCAATTCGACGCAAACTCTCAGAAACCCAGAGCATTGTTCTCTCCTGTAGATGCAGTAGAGGATTATGATATAGAGACCGTAAAGACTCAAGGCGATAATCAAGCCGCACATAACGCTATAAAACTTACTGTGTATCAACCTGATATTGCAGTAGAAAAAGAGGCGGTTAAGTTCGAGTCATTTGATGCCACTAAAGAAAATAAAGTAACACCCAAAACAAAGGAAGAGTCTGAAGAGGCTCAAAAAATAGTAGATAAATGGAGGAATAAATAATGCCAAGACCATTAAGTGATGGATTCGTCCTAGGATTAGAGAAAGCTGACGAAGATAGTGATGGAGTTAAGTTAGCTAGAGCTTGCATCAAAGCAAACCTAGCAGTTAAGTTTGTAGCTGAAGGACTAGGAGTATCTCGTATGACTTTACATACGTGGCTTCGAGGTGGAAAAATACGACAGAGTAACCAAGAGAAGGTAAAGAAATTTATAATTATTATAGAGGAAGCATTGGAAGATGGTAGATTACCTGCCACGTCTTTAGCTATCGGGAAAGCTTTTGTAGATTCCGAAGTTAGGCCAGTCTTATGACTATAGACTTCTATAGAAACTTACTTCCATCATCAGGTACTTACTGTGTAGCTATTCTACCTACAGGAGATAATGCCCATATGAGACATATCTTTGTAGACACTATAGAAGAATTAGTAGACACTATAGAATCTAAGAGAGATAACAACCATGTCTTTATAGGTATGGCTAGTTTTGATGGACATAGTAGGAAGAACTCTAAGTACCTTAAGTCTTTCTTTGTAGATTTAGATGTGGGCGATAATAAAGACTTCGATAGTAAAGAACAAGCTTTAGAGTCTTTAAATAATTTTGTTAGCTCTCAACAACTACCGCCGCCAGTTACTGTAGATAGCGGTAATGGTATCCATGCTTATTGGATGCTTGACCAAGATATCCCCTCTGATGAGTGGAAACTCTATGCAGAAAAATTTAAGCAACTATGTTTAAATAACGGACTTGGGATTGACCCTGCAGTTACGGCAGACAAAGCTAGAATACTTAGATGCCCAGATACTTTAAACTTTAAGTCTGATCCCCCAACAGCTACTAAAATACTTGACCAATCTAGTCAGGTATACAAATTTGAATTGTTCAAAGAGTTTTTAGGTGAAGTTGTTATGCCTTTAGAACAGATAGTAAAAACTAAACTATCAGAGACATCACGTAAACTTAATGGTGTTGATAACTATTCTTCTAAGTTTGATACATTAGCTATTAAAAGTTTAGATGATGAATCAACTGAAGGGTGTGCACAGATAGCACATATAATAAGAAACAGAGCATCCTTACCAGAACCCTTATGGTATGCAGGACTATCCATAGCACAACATTGTGTAGACAGAGACACAGCAATACATGCATTATCTAAAGATTACTCTGGGTATAGTAGAGAAGGCACTGAAAGAAAAGCTACTCAAACACAAGATAAACCTCAGTCATGTATAGTCTTTGATAACCTTAATCCTGGAGTATGCGACAGTTGTCCACACCAAGGCAAGATTACTAACCCTTTAGTATTAGGCAAAGTGTTTGTACCTGCCCCTACTACTAGAAACCCTATAGTAACTAAGACAGAGATATTGCCTAGCGGAGTACCTTCGGTGACTACGAGTCTACAAGGACTTCCAGCTGAGATAGAACGAGAAGGATTTTATAGAGGACAGAGTGGTGGTATATACTTTAAGCCTGCACCAGTCTATGACGAGAATGGGCAGTTAGTAGAACAGAAGACTCAACTTGTTTCTACCTATGATTTTTATTCATTAAAGAGAGTTATTAGTTCACACGAGGGTAACTGTATGTTAATGAAGGTGGACTCTCCTCATGATGCACCTGCTGAATTTTATATTCCGTTTAGTGTAATATATGATGGCAATGAATTGAGAAAGCTAGTATCAAAGAATGGGGTTTTGTTTAACCCTAAAAACAACCAATGGAAACTTATTATGGACTATTTAGTAGCATGGGGTACTTATCTACAAGCAGATAAAGCTGCATCAAGAATGAGAACACAGATGGGATGGACTCCTGATGAAGATGCATTTGTTATAGGAGAGGTAGAAATAAAAAGAAATGGGCAAGAAGTCAGTAGCCCTACATCTGCACTATGTCACAACATATCACGACACCTAGAGAGAAGTGGTAGCTTTGATAAATGGAAAGAAGTTACAAGTAAGTTAAATGAACCTGGTTTAGAAGTTCATGCCTTTGTTATGTTAGCAGGGTTTGGTTCATCTCTTATGCCCTACACATCTACTTCAGGTGCAAGTATATCTTTAACAGGAGATACAGGTGCAGGTAAGACGGGTGCTTTGTATTCAGCTTTAAGTATATGGGGACATCCTAAAAACTTATCTGTATTAGAGACTACTAACAATGCATTAACAGGTAGGTTCTTAGCTCTACACAATATACCGTTCGGTCTTGACGAGGTAGGTAATATGGATGGAACAGTGTTATCCCAAACTATTCATAAGATATCTCAAGGTAAAGCAAAACTTCGTATGCAAGCATCAATCAATGCCGAGAGAGAACACGAAGATAATGCATCACTCATTGGTATGTTTACTACTAACCACTCTTTAATAGATAAACTAACTATTACTAAGAAAGACCCTAATGGTGAGATAGCAAGACTTATTGAGTTCTATTTACATAAACCTCAGATGCTTAAAGATAATCCTAATGCAGGACGTGATATGTTTAACCCTTTACTATCTCATCATGGATGGGCAGGCCCAGAGTTTATTAAGGCTTTAGTTAAGTATGAACGTGAAGAAATAGATAAGAAGTTAGACTATTGGATAGGTAGGTTTAAAAAAGACTTTGGAGATGATACTGCCTATAGATTCTATGAGAACTTAGTAGCCGTATCTATGGTATCAGGAGAGATTGCACACCAAGCTGATATTGTAAGCATTGATTTAGATAGAGTATTTGTAAAAGTAGTAAGCGAGATGATAGACATTAGAGATAACGTAGTGAAGTCTACTGATACAAACTATCAAACTCTCATAGGAGAATTTATATCTAAGAACAATAACTCTATATTAGAAATACATGAGGGTAAAGTTATTGTAGAACCTAGAAACCAATTATTAATTAGACTTGATACTGATAAGAAAGAACTATGTATTGTTAAGTCTACCTTTAGAAGGTATTTAATTGAAGAAGAAAGCGTATCTCCTAAACAGTTTATATATCAAATGCAACAACTTGGTATAGATATTACAGAGAAACGTAAGAAGATGGCAGGAGGATGGAAGCCCGGTCTAGATGAGTTTAATCTTAATGCCTATATTATAAATACTGACACTTTACCGAAGGACGTTATAAAGGAAATAGACCCTGAACTTGTATGAGGAGGTTGAATGGGTCTTCCCCTTTGATGGTATGCAGATAGGGGAAAGCTTTTTTGTGCCTACTCTCAAGACATCTCATATGATATATGCAATAGAGTCAGGTGCTAAAAGAGCTAAAGTAAAAGTTAAGACCTATGCTACGACAAAGGATAACCATCTAGGTGTTAGAGCTTGGAGAATAGGTTAGTTATTTTTCTCAAAGAAACTACTAGAATCAAA
>JAAHTG010000816.1_pt2 | contig 12402 bp, 22 predicted proteins | sample 6116081 | NCBI WGS metagenome assembly JAAHTG01 (sample SAMN13939989, study PRJNA603662) | sponge metagenome | isolation source: marine sponge | host: Mycale hentscheli | place: New Zealand | collected 2005
TGTCCAGTGACGTTCGCTTGAATATTCAGCTTAACTGACATTTTTTATTCCTATTTATTAAACACAATAATCTGTGTATTATTTTCGGTTAATTTGTTTATCCGTTAGTTACTTCTACTTCAACATAGTCAAAATGTTTTTTAAAAGCACTTTCTATAAATTTCATTGGGGCTTGTTTTGAATGCCCGTTGTTAAGAAATTGAATATAAGTAACACCATTAGTTACAATAATTTCTTGTGGTTTATCTTTAGGTGCAAGTATAGTTACATTTGATGTACTACCTTGTTCACCAGTAAAATATCTTTCAGTATATCCAATATACCAAGAGTTTCTTGCTTGGCCAGTATCAACAGGAGTCATTAATTTAACATCAGCAAAAGCCTTTAAGGCCCTAGCTCTTAATTGCTTTTCAATCGCCCCATCAATATCTTTTTGAAGATTAGCTATAGATGATTTTAAATTAATTACAGTTATTGTCATATTACTTTACCTTTATTAATACCTTTTTTAATTTTATATTTTTGTGTACCATTACCACCAATGTTTACTTCTTTTTTAAGATCTTTAAATAATTCTTGTTGTTTTAAATTCTTTTTTGAAGCTTTAATATATTCTTCAATCTTTTTAGTATCTCGCATAAATACCTCCTTAAAAGATAGGCGGTTTTATCCGCCATATCTATATGTATTATTAGATTTATTTTTTTACCATAGACTTCAAAGATTCGAAGCCCGCTTTATTTTTATTAGCCAACACAGCTTCGCTGTTTTGTAATAATTTTAAAGAAGGAAATAATTCTTGTACATTTAAAGGTTTTGTTCCAGTGTAAGTAGTTTGGGCTATTATAGCAGATCTATGATCATCTCTCCAACCATAAGGTCTTTGTTCAAAATATTTATGCCAACCATTATATTCAGCAAATGGCATAGCATGTAAATCTCTTAAACTTATACCTAATTGGAAAGCCATTTCATATTCTACTAACTCGTCTTCCCCAACTTATCACCTTTATCATCTTTAGCACCTAGGCCATTGTAAACTAGAATCTCATTTGATAATTCTGTAAGTGCAGTTATAGGAAAGTTTTCAAAATCCTTATCTTTCATATCCTCAGCACCAACAACGGTTGCTTTAAATATAGCACTTAGGGTTGATAATCCAGTTACATCATCCTTGTGTTTATCTAGAGTTGTTTGTAAGTCTCGTACACCTTTAACTGTCAATTGTCTTATCTCAACTTCTTGTTTTAAAAATGTAACCTTTTTAGTTATATCAAGTAGTTTTATGTGTTTCATCTTCTTCCTTTAATTCAACCTTATTATCTTCAGGTTTTTTATATAAATGTTTATTGTTACTTTCAAAGTCTTCCATTAACTTACGTACCTTGTGAAGTACATCAAGTGTTTCGAAAACTTCGGCTTTATTCTCAACGTCTTTCATTCTATCGTATGTTTTACGAATAGAAGTATCTATTGCCTTTTTAATATGTAATGACGTAATACGTAAAACATAAAATTTATTAAAAGGTTTATCCATTGCCTTTATACTCATATTAATTATCCTTATTATTATTTAAATAATTTATTGCATTATTTAAAATGTTTATATTATCTTTAGCCTTACCTAAAAGTATATTACATGCCATACACAATAAACCTCTTATCTTACCAGTGGTATGACAATGATCTACATGAAGATTAACTTTAAATTCACTTTCATGTGTATTACATATTTTACAACAATTATTTTGTTGTTTTAAAATAGAATTATATTGATCTAAATTAATATTAAATCTTTCTTTAAGTTTATAATTGCGATGATAATCTTTACGATCATTATCTAAATCCCATTTTTTATTTCTTAAGTCTATTTTATTTTTATTTTTTAAGTAGTATCTTGCGTGTTCTTCTTTTCTATTGTTCATAATTTTCTCCTTATGAAATGGTAGTGATGAGCCAGTGAAGGCTCACCACAAAATTATTTATTATGCGTCAGTGAAGGGCCCTTTGTAGTCCCCTTCGGTTGACATAGTAATAGTTGCTTGGTTACTATCTGTTAAAGATGGTGTTACTTCAAAAGAAGCAAAAGAACCTTTTACATAGAAAGCACCATTGTCGCCAGTCTCGGCATTCTTAACGTCTATTTGAAAAACGTAATTTAAACCGTCTTGAACTAATGCTTGGATAGCACCATGCACACTTGGTACATAGTTAATTGTGAATTCCATAGTTGGTGCATCGGCTTGTCCTTGAATTTGAGAACTTACTGACTGACCATATTGCGGGACGTTCACTATGTTTGCGGGTTTACCAAAACTTGGAAACTCTCTGATTGAAGTTACTTCAGTAGCACCATCAAAATCACCTGTACCAGCCGCTATAAACGATTGGTGAGATGAATCTGAAGTTGGTAGTGAGTAAGAACTATCAGCTTTAAATTTCAAGCTTGTGAAAATCCCAGCACCTATATTTGATATTAGAGCCATTTTATTTTTCCTTATATTTGTATTAGTTAAATTGAAATGAAATTGACAGTATAATTCACGTTAAATAAACTTGAATCTTTAGCATCAATTCCAATTGTTGTTATAAAGCTATTAGTAGTCTGGAGATACCCAGAAATTTCTTTCCGATCTAGTAAGTTTTTTAATATATCAGCGATCTCATAAGCACGTTTCATTCCTACACCCGAGGGTACAAAAATTTGACACACTATTTGACCGTTAGCAGATACATCAGTGTTAAAAACTAACTCTGAACTAAAAGGCAGTACACTAACCCTAACCCACTCATCAGCGTTTAATTCGCCTTGGTAGTTTGCGGGAAATGCTTTTATATTATGCGATGTCCATTCAGTAGTTGTGAAAAGATTTTCAACAGACGTTAATAGTTGTGATATTGTTGCCATGTTAACCTTCCCTTCCTACTTCAATGTTTATGATAAAACCATTATCCTCATATTTATTAATTGAATAAGTGTTACCGCCAAATATGACAGAATCATAATTGTCAATAACCTTAGAATCAATATCAGAAGATTTTAATATTATATCAGCATTTATTCTTGGCTTATCATCATTAGTTCTATAACTTTTAGTTATAATACCTTTGATGGTAATAGGTGATATAGTTGTTGAATTAACAGTTTGATTACCAAAGTCATAACCAGTAACGGTTATATTAGTAAACTGTACATCAGTAGCTAGATCCCCAACCAATGAAAATGCGTTAGTGACGTTACTATTTATAAGTGTTTTAAAACTCATTAAGCACCTCCACTAACTCTTACACCACGTGATAAAGTATTAGATACTTCATTTAAATATTTATTACACAAACTAACAATACTATCAGGTAATTCTTTAAAGTTTTTAACCCCACTGTTTATATCGAATATTAATCTTACCGATCCAACAGTTAAATCTTTAACTTTATTCTCACCTGAAGCATTACTTTCTTGTGTCTTCATATTGTTTAATAAATGAAGTGCTAACTCAAAAGTTGCCTTTTTGATATCTCCTGGAATAGTACCTTCAGAAGTAGTAGATCTATCATCTTCTAAATCTGTAAAGTAGCCTGATTTATTATCATAATATGTAATATCTCTAGGCCACGATAACGGATATGAGGCAGTAGGCGTAGCCGTCCCACCCCAATCCATGTCATCGAGAATTCCAGTGGCTGTTACTAAAGCTTGTTCAACTGCACTGTCATTAGCAAACCAGTTTTCTGAGTTCAATCTATTTTCAAAATATTCATCAGATTCTGCTATACTAACAAATGAGTTAGTTCCTTTTTGTAAAGCCATTATATTTCTCCGTATCTAATAGTTATAATATTAACCGTGGAATATAGGAAAGATTCCTATTTGGTTAACGTTAGTTGCATGAACAGTCCATGAAGCTTTGTCAGCCAGGTCAATATTTGCAGGATATGCAGTTGCAGATCCAGCCCATGAGAAACCTTTAGGATGCATGATATTACCCCATCTTGATAGGATAGTCACAGCACCACCACCGTTACCAGCTAGTTCGTTTCTGTCAACCGCTGTTGGGTTAACTTGTCCGATTTCACTGTAATGGAATGCAGCAGGTTTAGCAAGGTAAGAAACCTTTAAGCCTGCAGGCATGTTAGCTGTTAGTACTTGGTTGTTAATAACTAATCTAATTTTACCACCCATAACAGTATTAAAACTAAAGTTACCATCAACTACAGGTGCAACATCAAGAACGTTTTGTTTTCTCATTGTGTTGTATGTAGCAGTGTCAACTACTAGGTAGTAAAAAGGCTCTTCATATTCACCTTTGATTGCAGTCATTGCATCAAATAGTGTATCGAAGAACGCAGATCTTTTATTAGCATTTGTTTCATTTGCAAACAACGCTGCAGGGTTTGAACCTGAATCAGAACCAGTGTAGTAACCAAAAGAGTTAACTACGCCAGCAGAATCAGATGCACCAATAGTAGAAGTATCCCAAATTTTATCTGAAACACCATTTAAGATAGATCTTAATTGTAGATCTTCTCTTCTTGCTCTTACAGCAGCGAATTGGCTACCTAAGTAAGAAAGACCATCTACTTTAGATACTAGTTTTTGAATTGATGCTTCTTGAGCAGCAATGTGATCAATGTTTTTTACATAAACAGCAGATTTATTTGAAGCAGACATTAAGTTAATGTTTGAATCAGTAATAACTTCTGATTGTTTGTAAGAAGTTGATGGATCAGCAAAATCTAACCATCTTAGTGTACCAGTATAATTTTCACCTGAATCAGTAATTCTAGCGTCAGAACCAACTAAAGCAGTTGAAGTTAATAACGCAGCATCAGCTCTTTCAGCTTGAGCGTAAGCAGAAATTGCCTTAGCAATGTTATTAAAATTTGAACTTGTTACAGTCATTTGTTTTTTCCTTTTATTATTATTGAAGCATAATTGCTTCGGTTATTATTATAAAAGATTAGGCTTAGTCAGCCCAGTCTCCGTCAACTTTAACGTTACCCTTTTCTATATTAGCAAGTAGTTCGTCAGTTGACATCTCTTTTATAGATTTGACAGGATTGTTTCCTGAAGCAGGTTTAGCTGGATTAATTCCAGATCCTGCATTTGCTTTAACTGAGAATAAAAACGCATTATTATCGTCTTTAGCATATGATGACACGGCATCATTAATACTTAGGCCATTTTCATGTACCCAATTTCCAGTAGCATCTTTCTTTAAACTTCCTACGATATCTTGATAAGCCATTTTAGCTGCTTTATCAGATTTGAAATTTAAAGAGTTAAGTTGAGAACGCACAGCGTTGTCTCTGCTTAATTCTGTGTTCTTTTGTTCATAAGTCTCAAGCTTAGCACTCATCTCGGCTATTTTCATTTGCATAACTTCTGAATGTTTACCTTGTTTTTCTAAGGCTTCTATTTCAGCTTTTTGCTTTTCACTTTTAGCTTCCGCAACAGCAGCAAGAGCATTATCTCTTTCAGTGTATGCATTATCTAAATTGCTTTTAATGTTTTTAATAGCTTTAGCAACTTCAGCATCAACCAGACTTTTAATATCTGTTTGATCTGTTTTAGTTTCCTCTACTTTAGTGTCTTCTTGTACTTTTATTTCTTCACTCATTATTTACTCCTTGGGACACGGCCCTTGTTATATTTATTAATGAATCTATACTTATAAACAAATATAAATTCTATTTTTTATTTTACCCATTTTCTTTTGCAAACAAATAGTTTCCTTCTTTAGCTGCAATTTCGGGTAGTCTTAATTCAAAAGCTTCTTGCTCTCTTGAATAGATATATATTTCAGTTTCATCAGTAAGTTTTTTACCTATTTCTGTAAACCTATTATAATCCTTAACAGTAAGATTCTTTTTAATTACTATTTCTTCAGCTTCTTTTAGTAGTGTCATTATTATTCTAACTCCTTAATTATTTCAATAAATTTAGGATCAACTAAATCTGTTCTAACTTTCTGTGTATACATTGAAAAGTTTTCAGCAAACCATTCTTTAGGATTACTTTTAGAGTATGTAGTTGGGAAAACTCTTTCAAACCTTGATAGACGAAGTATTTTTTCTTCAACTTTTGGTAACCAACCATAACTTACTCCGTAACCTTTGTCATTATTAACATATTTCATTTGATGAACATGATGACCAAATTCATGGTACATTGTATTTCTTACTAAATCTAATTCAGTACTATTTTCGATATACTCATCAGCAACAAAAGGTCTATCATATTTCTTACCTTTAACTTTACCAAAATCAATAGTCTTATCTCCATATTTCCAACCTTGATATTGAGCAGTAGTTACTTTTGATTTATTCATAAAATTACGATAATTTAATGTCTTTGCAATACCTTCAGCACCAGGTCTTAGACTATTAGATAACACTTTAGTATTTATATTTAAAACACCATCACCCATAGACATGTATGCACCTCTTCTACTTGCTCTTATACCTCTTAATCTAGGTATATTGTATTTATCAGCTAGTTCGTTTAGTTCGTCAAATACTATAGATATTTTAGTTGCCATCTCATCAGTTATATTATCTAGTTTAACTCTGCCTATCGATTCAATGTCTAAAGAAGATTCTCTAAATCTAGCTTTAGGTAAACCATTTTCATCTAAAGGATATCTTTTATCTAGTTTAGCTTTTTGAACACTTTGATCAATATTCTCTCTAGCTTGTTCTAAAGATATCACTTTAATATCTTTTTCCATAATAGGATTAGATACTGAAGTTTTATTTACTACTTTTGTAGTAGACTTTTTAATAACTGTTTTCTTAACAACTCTTCTAATAGGTTTAACACCATTAAGTAATTCTTCTAATCTACCTAATGATACTAATTCACCATTTTTTGTACTAAACTGTGTAAACTTTAATTTACCAGTATTAAATATTTCAACTCTACGTTTATTACCTAATACAGCTAATTTAAAATTATCATCTTGTTGTGATAAAAACTTCTCATAATTAGTTTCACTAGGTACTTGACCATTAAAAGATGCTCTCTTACTTTTAGAGATTCTTTTTAATCTTCTTTTACTAATTCTAGAACTTTTTGTATTTCTTAGATCATCATAAGATTTAACAATAGGAACAGTTGTAGATCTACAGTTAAAATGTTGTGGAGGTCTAACACCTCTATTATCATCTAATCTGAAAACCTTACCATCTAATCTTCCACAAATTAAAGAAGTTCTTGAGTCTAAAGTTGCTACATATTGATATCCATCAATTACATCTTCATTCAACTTGTAAGTTGCATTAGATACATTGCTTGATGTCTCAGTAATAGCAGTTCTAGATAAAGTTTTTAATTGAGCACTAGGTAAATCAATTGAATCACCTACATTCTTAGCAATTTTATTTACAGCTAAGTTATCTATCATTCCTTTTTTTACAACATCCTTAATTCTTCTCTGTTGTGTTAAACTAATAGATGCAATTTGCTCAGAGTATGTTCCTGCTGAATTAATAATTAAATCATTAACTTTCAACCCAGTATACACCTTACTTCTATAAACTTTACCTAAGCTTTGTTTTAAAGTACTGTTATGGAACTTAGAACTTGTATTAGCCAAAGCCTTTAGTTCTGAAATTCCATTTCTGTATATCTTACGATAAGTTTTTCTAGTCTCTAACGTTAAAGCACGGTTTAAAGCGTTTACACTTTTGTTACCATTCTTTATAGCTGAGTTAACTAATCGTTTTTTATGGGATGACATGACTTTTGTTAAATCGGTATCTAGTTTCTTTTCGTAAAGACTTAAAAGGGCACGTTCTTTCAGCCCTCTAGATAATATATCATCGTTTATACTCATTTATTCCTTTTACTTTTTATCGTTAAGTTTATCTAACTCATCGTTAATTCTTTTAGAATATTCAGCAATTAAGATATCGTTTTTAGCAACATCTAAACTAGCTATTATCTTTTTATTATTACAATCACCTAGTATTGCTAAATTATGTTTAACTGTAGGTGATAGTTCACTTTCTTTATATTCTTTATTATCAATAGTTATAATTTTATCTTCAATTTTATTATCTATACTCATTTTATTTTCCTTTATATTTTATTTTCTTCTTAGACTTTTTCTTTTTCTTCTTATATTCATCCTCGTCCTTCTTACTTTTCTTACTTCGCAACAACATCTTGCCATCTCCTTATCCTCTTTTCATCTTGATACAGCTGTTACCTTTACCTCTACGGTAACCCTTCCAACAAGCTTTACCTTTATATTTTTTCTTTTTATAAGCCATAATAAATTACCACTTTCTACAAGACCAATATCTCGCTTTTGTTTTCGGCCCTGGTGTAGCACACTTATGTCTTGCTCTAAAACTAGCACGGGCTTTAGGATTAGATTTTCTAATCTTAACACCCTTTTGACCAAAGTTAACTTTTACTACATTACCGTTTGCATTCTTTACAAATACTTTAAATTTCTTAACATCACCTTGCATTGGTTTATTAAGTTTAACAGTTCTACCTTGATATTTAGCCATTAAGCATTTTCTCCTTCTACTTCACATATAAATTTAACGTATGCTTTAGATTCATTAACTTGAGGTGGTGTCATACCTGCTAATAAATTTTTTGATGCATCATACCCAAAAGTAATACAGCTATAATAATCATTAAAATTTAGATCAGGTGAAATAGGCTTAAGGCATTTATTATCTATACCAAAGCATAGTGCTAATATTAACATATATTCCATACTAGCCCCACAAACTTCCAGTTAAGGTACCTTTATTATATTCGGTAGCTCTACTTTCAAAGAAGTTAGCATGTTCAACACCATTAATAACCCAGTCTAACCAACTTAAAGGATTCTCTTTAACTTTGTAATTTGGTTTTAATGATAGTTGTAATAATCTTCTGTCAGCAATATATCTTATGTATTGTTTAACATCTTCTGATTTTAAACCTCTAATACCACCTTTAGCAAACGCTAGATCTATAAACTTATCTTCAAGTTCAACCATATCTCTTGCTGTTTGATATATTTCAGATTTAAACTTCTCTGTCCATACTTCAGGATTTTCTTTAATAAGTTGATGGAATAATTTAATCATTCCTTCAACATGGTGTGTTTCATCTCTTATAGACCAAGTTACGATTTGACACATACCCTTCATACGGCCAAATCTCTGAAAGTTTAATAGCATAACAAATGATGCAAACAATTGTAAACCCTCACCAAAAGCACTAAAACAAGCAATATCTCTTATAAGACCCTCTGTTCCAGTACCTTTAGATTTAAATAGGTAAGCATGTTTATCAGACATCTCTTTGTATTCCTGAAAAGCTTTATAATCAGTTAATTGTGTTTCACCAATAGTATCATTTAATAATGAATAGCTATGAGCATGATTAGCCTCAGAGTTAGCAAACGAACTTAACATCATTCTAACTTCAGGTGGTTTAAACTTCGGTATGTACCTATCTAAGTAAGCTTGAGCAATATCGACATCGCCTTGAGTAAAGAATTTAAGAATACTACTAATAAGACTCTTTTCCTCATCAGTTAATCTTTCATTCCAATCTCTAATGTCTTCATGCAATGGTACTTCACTTGGTAACCAATGCATCTTTTGCATGGTATCATAAGCTTCAAACGCCCATTCATAATCAAATGGTTTATAATGTGTTCGTGACTTAAATAGACTCATATTTTTTATTTCCTTTTATTAACCTTCACAAGCCAAGCAATCAGCTTCAGGTATTATTGTTCGTTCAACTTTTAATGATACAAGTTCAGCTCTTTTAATAGCTTCACTTCTACAATAGTATAATGTTTTTAATTTTCGTTTCCAGGCTAACATATGAATATCATGTAATTCTTTAATATTAACATCAGCAGGTACAAAAACATTTAATGATTGACCTTGACAAATAAACGGTTGTCTATCTGAGGCATGTTCAATCACCCATTGTTGGTTTATTTCAATCGAAGTTTTGAATATATCTTTTTCGTAATCTGACAAATCTTTGATATGCAGTACCGAACCACGGTTAGCAAGTATTGAAGTCCACGTTTTATCATTGTTTATTCCTTTTGTTTCTAATAACTTTTCTAAATGTTTGTTTTTAACTAAGAACGATCCACTCATAGTCTTTTGTACATAAGCATTAGCTCTATACGGCTCAATAGACGGTGATGTAGTACCACAGATAATTGAGCTTGAGGCATTGGGTGCAATTGCTAATAAATGAGCATTACGCATTCCAGTACCCTCCATATCAGGAGCCTCACCACGTTTAACAGCTAATCTTTTAGATTCAGCTACAGCCTCAGATTTAATATGTTTAAATATATTTAAATTCTTAGCTTTAGCTAAAGCAGATTCAAATGGTATTCCACACTTTTGTAAATAAGCATGAAAACCCATAGCACCTAAACCAATAGATCTTTCTTGTGTTGCAGAAAACTTTGCTCTGAATACATGTTCAGGTGCAGTCTCAATAAATGATGTTAATACATTATCTAAAAATCTTACCAAATCACCTATAAACAATTTATCATTTTTCCACTCATCATAAGTTTCTAAATTCACAGAAGACAAACAACATACGGCAGTTCGGTCTTCGGCTGTAGGTAAAGTTATCTCAGTACATAAATTACTATGATTAACTTTTAGGCCTAGGGCTTTTTGTGTTTCAGGCAATGCATCATTGATATGATCAATAAAACATACATAAGGCTCACCAGTAGCTACTCGATTTTCTAATATCTTTTGCCACAATTCTCTTGCAGATACAGTTCTTACAGTTTCTTTTGTATGTGGATCAATCAAGTTCCATGTATCATCATAAGTAGGCTCAGATATACATCTCTCAATTAATTCCATAAACGCATTTGATATATTAATACCATGATGTAGATTTAAACATTTTCTATGTATATCCCCACCGCTTGGTTTTCTTATATCTAAAAATTCTAATATCTCAGGGTGTGATACATCCATATAGGCTGCATAACTACCACGTCTTGTCTTACCTTGGCTAAAGGCCATAATTTCACTATCAACAACATGTAAAAAAGGTATAGATCCTGAAGATTGAGATCCACCACTTGTATGTGTACCATCAGATCTAATATCACCCCAATAACCACCAATACCACCGCCTATAGACGTTAGCCATGCGTTCTCAGTATAATGTCCTGTAATTCCCTCTCTTGAGTCTCCAACATAGTTTAAAAAGCATGAAATAGGCATTCCTCTTTTAGTTCCACCATTACTTAAAATAGGTGTACTAAACATGAACCATTGTTTACTTGCGTAATCATAAATTCTTTGAGCCATCTCGTCATTATCAGAGTAAGCTTTAGCTGCTCTCATAAATGCTTCTTGAGGGCTATCTTCATTTGGTAATAAATATCTATCCTTTAAAGTCGTTTTACCGAAATCAGTCAAAAGATTATCACGTTCTTTATCTATCATTTTATATTCCTTTATTAATTAAATTTACCGTTAGTTTTTAAATATTGTTTTGCTTTGTCTAATAATTCTATGTCATCTTTTAAATGACCTAATGCAACGTTACAACCATGACATAATAAGCCTCTTACTTCTAAAGTTTTATGACAATGATCAATGACTAATCCTATTTTAGTATCATCTTTGTGTATGTTACAAATCTTACAACTATTATCTTGATCTTCATACATAACCTCTAATTGCTTAGGTGTTATATTATATCTATTTTTAAGTTTATATTCAAAATTGTTTTTAGCAACTTTTTCTCTATTATCTATTTGCCACTTTTTAGTTGTAGCACGAATTTTATCTTTGTTATTTTGATAATACTGTTTTTGATATTCTTTTTTGTTCATTGTGTTCCTTAATAATCTTATCTCTAGCCAGTGCTGTTATGGAGCCCAGGTATATTACCAGGGCCCCAAAAATTATATATTTAGTTAAGTTTCTCATCGTCATCCTCATTTACTTCTTCTTTATTTGAGGACTCTAATGATTTAAGTTCAGATTCATATTGTTCTCTTGGAGATATAATACGATCATCTTGACTAATTTCATTTTGACCATTTGCGTCATCATAATCAGTAGGTAAAGCATCATTGCTTTTAGCTAACTCTATGAAAGCCGTTCTAGGAATCAATCCACCTGAATACCATTCAGTAATTAATCTCATCCATTCAGGGCCTCTTGGAGCAGGTGCAAAATCACCAGATAATGTAAATCTAATATCAGTTTCTTGGACATCAGTGTCGTACCTCCAATTGACCAAGTGCTTAATAATCTTTTTCATACTTTCAGATACTTTAGCATTCAATGTAGCAAGTGCTGCATTCTGAGCTGCATTACGAAGTGATAAGGCTACACCAGATTGATCGGAGTTATTGGGCTCTAGGCTCAACATCT
>JAAHTG010002016.1_pt1 | contig 12392 bp, 3 predicted proteins | sample 6116081 | NCBI WGS metagenome assembly JAAHTG01 (sample SAMN13939989, study PRJNA603662) | sponge metagenome | isolation source: marine sponge | host: Mycale hentscheli | place: New Zealand | collected 2005
ACTGATGCTAAGTTTGCTGATGGTACTTCTAGCGCTAGAGATTGGCCTGGAAATTGCTTAGGTTTATTAATGTATGAAACTATACCTTCGTCTATGTCTGAGCAAGGTTATCCTGGTTTATATAGTTATGAAAATCCTTTAGGTTGGTATAGTTATAAAGTTGTAGTAAAACAAACAGAACAAGAGTATTACAATGTATATGTGCCTGGAGCTATAGCTGGTAACATAAACTGGAACTCTAATAAAAAAGTATTTAAATTAACACCAGGAGGTTCTCAACAAACTGGACCTGTAATATCACTAGTAGACGTAACTGATTTATCGTTAGGTATGACTTGGCTTGGCGCTGGAGAAGTAGATTCTGGTGTATATATTACAAATATAAATAATTCAAGTAATGAAATAACTTTAAGTGAAAGTATAGTTATCGATCCAAACACTGAAATGGAATTTGAGTTAATAGAATATCCAACATATACTAATCCATATAGTACGTCTAACATAGTGTTATTTGGAGACAATATAAATAAAGTTCCTAGAGATTTAAACAGAGTAGGTCCAACTGATAGAATATACTCAAGCGCTGTAAGATTATTCAATAGAGTAAATCCTATATATAGTTCTCCATTATTTTACAATACTCAACACACTTTTGCTTCACCTTTAGTGGGAGACGAAGCAATTTCTATAAGACCATTTAGAGATTTAGGAGAATGGACTTCACAAACATCTAAGTATTACCCAGTATCTACATCTGGTGGTAGAGCAGTTGTTGGAGGTTCTAAACTACAATTGTTTTATAAAGCAAATGATAACCCATTTATAGCAACGTTAACTACCAATAGTTTGATTGGTATAAATCCAGTTTTAGATACTAGCACTACTTATACGAATAGAAACTTAGGTGTGTTTGAAACTGAACCAACCACATCGCTGCTTGATATATTTTGGGAAACTTCAACAAGTGGGTTAATATCAGATTTAAATACGCAAGTAGATGTTGGAAATCAAGGTCCTGTAGGATTCACTGATATAAACTTTAACTTGAAAGAAAGCGATCCACAAGGAACTATTGTTACTAATTATTTTGAACTAGTTAGGTCAGACGGTAATCTCACTAACGATTTTTCTCAAATAAATATGAGTAATCTAACAGTTGTAGATGGAAATCAACAAGATAGAAGTGGTGATTTTAATTTAGTACCTAATGTTGCTTTACCAAATACTCAGTTTGCTATAGAAACAAATAACACTTTTTACTACGGTAGTCAAGCGAACACTTTGGAAAACTACACTTTTACTATAGATTGTATAGCTAATGGCATAAATAATACTTTAACTATACCAGGGCCAACAGAATTAAGTAATGTTACGCCTTTTGTGTTTGAAGACACTGCAAATCCAAATGCTAATGTTGTAACTTTAGCAAAAATTGACAACGATTCTTTTGTTACGAAAACTTATAATACAAATTTATTTTCTTCTTTATTTACGCTTCCACAACCATATTCTACACAACTACCTAATGTAATTTTAGACAAAACACCTAATACTAGTACTTTACTACTATCATTTATATCTTTAAATGGAAGTGCTACAATATTAGATAGGGAACAAGAAATGGTAGTTTACTTAGAAAGTGTACTTACAAAATTTAATGGTGATACAGTAAATATTGGTAGAGATGAAAGTTTTAAAATGATGCCATTTCCGCTAACTAGTAATAAAACTTTATATAGATTGTATTTTAATCCTCAACAAGTTAAAGACTATGACGATCAATTTAATGTTAATGGTAGACCTAATTATACATTTAACTTTACATTGTACGACATAATACCTGGTGGTGGACCAGGAGTTACGGCTGAAAGATTGTCAAATGGAACTTTATTCCCAACACCATCACCAGCTTTTAATTCTATAGGCAATAATAATTTAACATTCTCTTTTAATGTTGAGTTTGAGGTTTAGTAATAAAAAATATAAATAAGTGATTATAAATTATGCCAGCTAATATACAAGTAAAATATTTTAATTCGTTTTGGTTAAAGAAAACAGTTCAAAATTTTAAGCCAGTCGCGGGTCAATCTTACTATGATCCTATTTTCCCTGGCTTAGAGTATAATCCTACTGGTTATCCTACTTTCCCTGGCTTTGCAGCTAATGATCAAAATTTAAATTGGATTATAGAAGAAGCAAGAATAAGAGGTGGTTATAACAATACATCGACAGATTATGGTGTTAAAGCTTATATGGTTGATAATACTAACCTACAATCTAGGTTAGATAATTCTATGATATACTCAGGTATATTTAACGCTAGGACAGATGTAAATGAAACTAATGTATTTTCTACAGCTGAGGAAATAACTAGATCAGTTGATCCAGCAAACGGCAGTATACAAAAGCTATATGCTGAAAATACTAACTTAATAATATTTCAAGAAAACAAAGTTAACGGCGCTTTAATAGATAAAGATGCTATATACTCAGCAGAAGGTTCATCACTTACTACCACAGCTAACGTTGTTATAGGGCAAATTACACCTTACGCAGGTGAATATGGTATTAGTCAAAACCCAGAGTCTTTTGCTAAGTATGGTTTTAGAAAATACTTTACAGATGTTTACAGAGGATCTGTTATGAGACTGTCTAGAGATGGTATGACTGAAATATCTAATTATGGTATGTCTGATTACTTTAGGGACAATCTAGCAACTATATCTAACGATTGGCAATCTAACTATTCTAAAGTTAGTCTTGTAGACAACACAGGTAGCATAACAGATCAAGCGGGTGTTGTACATTACTTTATAGATCTTAGAGCTTCTAACGAGGAAATAGTTAAAGGTATGACATTAGTAGTTAACAATGTTATATTTAATTCTACTGTTGAAGCTATTACAAATAACTACACAAGAGTTTATTTAAATTCTAATCCAGGTTCAATAGCTAGCTTAACAGAAGTTAGTTTTATAATGTATGAAAAAGATAGAGTTGTTGGTGCTTGGGATATACATCAAGAGAACTACATGGTGTCTTTACAGAAAGCACCTATAAATCAGTATGATGATTCTACATATAGTACAACTTCATTTGACGAAAGTGTTTTAGGTTGGACTAGTTTTTATACTTATAGACCTATAGAAGCGGGTAGTGTAAGAAATGTTTATTATACATTTAATGATGCTAAGCTTTGGAGACATTATGATTCATCTGTAGCAGATAATAGAAATAGCTTTTATGGTGTAACTAGTGATTCAAATGTAACTTTAGTTTTCAATCCTAATCCTTCTGTTACTAAAAACTTTAACACAGTTAACTATGAAGGTAGCAGTGGTTGGGAGATAGATATATTTGAAGGAGATATAGAACAAGCTAATAGACAATGGGATAGTATTGGTGTTACTAACGGTTGGATCGAAAATCAAGATACAACAAAAACAGTGTATAGCTTTTTAGAAGGAACATACGAAGTGAACACCCCAGCTAATACAGGAGTACTAGCAGTTACACCACCGTTTGCTTACGCAGGATTTACTAGAAAAGAAAATAGATATGTAAGTAACCTAATAAATAATAGTGTTGCTAGAAGTGGCGAGGTTATCTTTGGAGACCAAATGAGTGGTATTAAAGGATATTTTGCCACCGTTAAAATTTCAACTGATACAGTTACGCAACCAGGTGGACCAAAAGAACTTTTTGCTGTCTCATCAAATTATGTAATGTCATCTTATTAAAATTAAAAATATGGATTTAAACGAAATAATAGCTATAAATGGACCTGAATTTGCTCAAGGTGTTAGCATGGCTATAAAAGGTAGAAAAGCTAAAAACACATTAAAAGAACAGGAAGGCATTATGGAATCTTTAATGGATGATAGACAAGATTTAATAAATCCAGCTCAAGATATGACTAATCCTTATGCTAATTTAAGTGTAGCTACTCAAGCGGCTCAAATGAAAGCGCAAGAAGCAGATCAAGCTTTAGCAAATACTTTAGACACATTAAGAGCTACAGGCACTGGTGCTGGTGGAGCTACAGCTTTAGCAAGAGCAGCAGCACAAAGTAAACAAGGCGTTGCCGCAACTATAGAACAACAAGAGGTTGCTAATGAACAATTAAGAGCTAAAGGTCAACAGCAGTTAGAACAATATCAAGCTGAAGGTGAAATGTTTAAATTTCAAAACCAAGAAGCTAGAGAAGATGAAAAAATATACTTCGCACAAAGAAAAGCTGATAGAGCACAAATGGAAAATTATGCGTATCAAGCTAGAGCTGGTGAAGCTTTAACTGGATCTCTAGGTGGAGAAGATGGTATTATATCTAGCGTGTTAGGTGGTTTACCTATCGACCAAGGTAGCATTCCTGGAACAATAAAAAAATAAGATATGGCGTGGAAATATACAGGTGGTTCTAGTGCTGGTATGGACTCTATTGGAGCCGGTATTAAAGTAGCTCAAAGTCAAAAAGAACAAAATAGAGTATCAACAGAAAAAAATAAACTAGCCATTGAAAGCAACAACTTAAAAGATATAGCAAAACAAGGTACTCAATGGGCGAAGATAACTGGAGCTGGCGATCCAAGTTCTGATACTAAGTGGACACAAGAACAAAATCAATATTTTTCTGGCTTAATAAGCGACTATTCAAACATAACAGAAATGATGAATAGAGGTGAAAACGTTGATGAAGGCGCACTAGCTTTATCTCAAATAGATAAAAAACTTGATGACTATGTTAAGTTTGTACAATTAAGTAATGGTTTAAAAGATAGAGTTATTGAAGCTGGTGAGTTTGAAAAAGGCAGCGTAGGAGCTATAGTATCTGACGGTACTATCAATGATGTACCAGCTACATTAATGATTAGAGACCTGTGGGAGAATCCAGAAGGTATGAAACTTCAAGACGATGAGTATGGTAATTTAATTTTGTCTAGAGGAGATCAAAGGATTAATCTAGTAGAGTTTAATAACAGTTTAGAAGATGGTAGAGATTTGTTAGCTACAATTCAAGATCCATCTGATTTACAAACTACAGCTATGACTGGTATTTTAGATAGCTTAGATAATAAGGGTAAAATAACAAGTTCTTATAGCGGTGATGGTTATTCTAGTAAAAAAAGTTATTACAATATGCCTTCTATAGAGAGTGCGTTTAAAACTAAAAACCCATTTAAATCATTAACAACAAACCCAGAGACAGCTGCTGGCTATTGGGAGTTATTAGGTGATGAAATAAACGGAGGTGAAGCTTGGATTGGTACTGAAGAACAAAAGCAAAGATTTACCGAAGCTTGGAATAAAAGAACTATAGATAAATTAATTCCACAAGATCAAAGAAGTAGTGCAATGAAAGCCACTGTTACATCTTATACTAAGCAAGAAGAAAAAGGAGATAAAGGTGGTACAGGTGATGATTTAGATTTTGATGGAGTTAACTACAACGAATTAATAGATATTAACAACAAAGCTGTAAATTTAGTTGAACCAGAATTTGATGATAAAGATTTAACAAAACCATCACAAATAATTAAAAACACTAAGGCAATGGCTGAGTTTGATTCTAAAAAGAAATCTTTACTTAGTCAGACTGAAGCATGGTTAAAGAAAAATCTTAACTTAAAAGAATTAGATGGTATACCAATGTCAGGGTTTATAGTGGAATATGTAGATGATGAAAATCCTAATAAAGGTATGAAATTTGTTCCTAAGTTTGATGAAGAAATAGAAGTTTTTTTAGGTAAAGATCCAGCTACTGGTAAATTTACATTACAACCAGGTGATGAAGGTTATGAAAAAAGTGTAAAATCACCAAACAAAACTAAAATTACTTCAACTTCAGGAAGAGTAGAATTTGACGAAGGTTTTGTTATTGGTAATGATTTAAAAACTTTTGTAAATTACTTGAAAAAAGAAACTGCTAAAGTTACAGGAAGCGATGATCCAGAAGGACTTTTTTAAATAAATTATATGGCTATAGAAGATAAATTAACTGTAGAAGAATTTGCTACTAAAATAAGAAATAAGTACAATGCTTATCAAGATATTGAAGACTCTGTTTTAGTTAACAAGTATTTAGAAAAATATCCTGTTTATGAAAAAAGAATTAAATTTAATGAAGTTGAAACTACAGCTCCTACTCAAACATTAGAGCCAGGACAAGGTGTATTAAGACCTGACACTTCACTAGAACCAGGTCAAGGTGTATTAACCCCTGAAGTGTTCGAGCAGGGAAAGCAAACCCCTGTTGTGGAAACTGCGCCTGCAGCAGGAGAAGAAGTAGCAGTTACGGGTTCAAGATCGGAAAATGGTGGATCGGAGCCAAGAAATATTGAAAAAGAATTAACTAGAAACTATGAACAGTTACGAGAGGTTAAACAACTTCTTAAGCAAGAGGATTTACCAGAAGGAATAAGAAATGTATTAACACAAGAGCAAAAGTTACTACAACAAGAAGAGTTAGTCTTAATAAGCGAACAACAGGAACCTATTAAAGACACTCAAGTTTTTAGTGTTATTGAAGAGGGGAAAGTAACTGATATATATCAAGCCCCAGAGTTGCAAGAACGAGCGTTAAAAGCAGACGAAAAAGCAGCTACAGAGCGTGAAGAAGCAAAAGTGTCTTATGGTTTAGAAAAGCAAAAACAAGAAGAAGCTTTAAAAGCTATAGATCCACTATGGAAGCAATCTGGGTTTGAAAACCCTACTGAATACTATGAATACTTAAATGATGCCGTACAAGAAGAAGATATGGTGTGGCTTAAGTATGTTAAACCTCATTTATGGGCAACAGATAAGGTTGGAGGATTAGCTGAAACTGTAGTTTCTATAGCTAAAGGAGGGAAGAACTTTTTTGACGCAGCTTTTCAATCTGGAGAAGATTTAAGGATGAATATAATGGGAGCGTCTGATGAAGATAGGAGAATATATATGAAGGAAATGAGAGATGTAGCCGCTTCTATGGACAAGCCATTTGAAGATGCTATAGATTTTACTAAAGACTTTCAATATGAATCCAAATATGAAACTATTGTAGATGCTATTGGAGCTGGTGATTACACTGAAGCTGCAGACATGACTATAAAAGGTGTTTTTTCTTCATTGCCTTATTTAGCATTAAGCGCTACAGGTGTTGGTGGTATAGTTGCTATTGGAGCAACTACAGCAGGTGGAAAGTACGATGAGTTAATAGAAAGCGATCCAGACGAAGCTATGAGTACTATACTGTTAAATGCTGGTGTGACAGGTTTGCAAGAAGCTGCTTTGGAAGTAGTTAGTTATGGTATTATAAAAAGAGCTAGAGGATTAATTGGAAGAGGTGAAAAAGAAGCTGCCGATGCTTTAATAAATTCTTATGGAAACCAAATGGCTAAAAGGTTTGCAGTAGATGCAAGTAAAGAAGGCGCTACAGAAGCTATACAAGAATTTAATAACGACTTAATTGATTATGCTACATTAAGTGAATCAAAAGAAAGGCAAATTAGTTTTTCTGAAGTTATTAATAAAAACTGGAAAAAATGGACGTCAGCTGGTATTGTAGGTTTTACAAGTGGTGGTATGATAAACGCTACTAGTGCTTTAAACAGTGATAAGATTTCTGTAAGAAATGCTGCCGAAACGGCTTTAACTCCTAAGTCTGATTTGATGGCTATAAGAGACGCTGCTGTAAATATTAATAACTTAAATGATCAATTAAAAGAAACAACTGATAAAGATCAACAAGCAGATATTAAACTGCAAATGTTTAAAAATGAAGTTGAAATTTTAGGCGTAAAACAAAAAGTAACTCAAGAGTTAAATAACATGACTAAAGAAGAGTTAACATCTTACGCTAGAAATAAAAGCAAGTTAAATCAAAAAAGAAAATGGGCTAAGTCAGCTCCATCTATATTTATTAGAGAGTCGTCTGCTCAAGAAATAGAAAATTTAGAAAGAGAAAATGAAGCTCTTATAAGGGAGTCTGTTAATAGAAGAATTGATGAAAATGCTAAGAAAGGTGAAAAAACAGCAACTCAAGTTGGTGCTAATCTTAAAACTGTAAACGACGCTAACACTTATCAAAAAGCTTATAATAATACAGAGCAAGGTAAAAAAGAATCAATAAATGTTAAAAGTTCTGATGGTTTTATAGATCCTAATACTGGTAACATATTTATAAATAAAGAAGTTGCTGAAAAAGTTAGAAACGTAAATACTGCAGGACATGAGATATTACATGCTATATTAAATAATAGTTTTAAAGAACCTGGTCAACTAAATAATGTTGTTAAGGAATTTAAGTCTGTATTGCCTAAGAATATTGCTGATCAAATACAACAAAGAATAGATACTAAGTATAAGTTTAAAACTTTTGAATCTGAAAGTCAAGCAAGTAAAATATACGGTCCTACAGAAATAAAAAACACAGTTCAGAATGATGATGGAACTGTAACTATAGAGTTAGTAGAAGATGCTTATAACGAAGAATATTTAACAGCATTTGCTGATGTAGTTCAAAATAATAAAGTAATATATACACAAAATGAAAATGTATTTACTCAATTAGGCGATTTTTTAAAACCTATATTTAGAAAAAAAGGTTATGGGACTATAAAGTTTAACACTGGACAGGATGTTTATGATTTTATAGAAAGCTATCAAAAACAAATAACTAAAGGTGAATTAGATCCTGCTACTGTTAAAGCCGCTGAAGAAGGTATTAGTGGTAAACTGGTTACTGATGTTAAAGTTGAAACAGAAGCTAAACCTAAAACTAAAAAAGTTCAATTTTCTGAAAGCATAATTGATGAAACACCTGATAAAAAGAAAGTAAGACAAGATACTAGAAATGTTGTTTTTGGTGATATATATAAAAAATATGCTAAAGGCAAAACCAAACAACAATGGAAAGAATTTGTTGAATCTCCAGAAGGATTAGCTTTAGTTCAAGACGAAATACTAGCTGGGACAACTATTTTAGATAAAGACAATAACATACTTGAGTACAGCACGCGTGCAGAAAAGAAAGCTTTATTGCAAAAGTCAGGTAACAAAGAGGTTCAAACTTCTTTTATACCAGATATGATTGCTATAGCTATACAAAAAGGTTCTTCAGATCCTACTGGAACTGCTTATGCTGGTATAGATTTTTTAATGAATCATGTTAAAGCTTTTAACCCGGAAAAAAATAACGATTTAGCAGGGTACATAGGTGGTTACTTAGGTCTTAAAGTAGGTAGTGGTTTTAACAAGTTACAAAAAAAGGGTGATGAAATAAGTATGGAGAAAGAAGGTGTTAAAGAGATTGTTGAAAAACAAGAAGCATCTCAACCAACTACCTCTACTACAGAAAAAGAATTACCACAATTTTTTATAAAAGATAGATTAGGAGATAAAGCAAAAGCTATAGATAAAAAAGTAAAAGCAATGGCTTCTACTGTTGATTTAAAAGGTAAAGGATATAAACAAACCCCTAAATTAGCTCTTAAAGAAACAGTTGAAATGTTTATGTCAAATCCTGAAGCTGTATATATTGACGACGGTGGTTCTTTTTGGAAAACACCTAAAGGAAAAAAAGCTTTAGGAACTTCTATTGCTGAATCTATATTAAATAAAATAGAAAACAACGCTGCTTTAAATGGTCAGGATATAAAAGCTGTACAACAGTTCTTGATGAAAAACAGACAAACTTTAATATCAGGTGCTTTGGCTGAAGGTACAGATCCTTCTGGTAAATCTACAGGTATGGCTAAAGTTTTATTAGATAAGTTTTATTCTAAAGGTGGTAGAGTTAAATCTGCTAAGACAGGTAGTACTCAAGGTTTAGCAAAACAAACAAAAATTGACAAAATAGATGAGAACGTTTATAACGAAATGTTTGGTATAACTGCTGCAGGCACACCTAACGTTCAAAATATTTCAACTTCTAGTCAACCTGTAAAAGCTATGATTAGAGCTACAGAAAAAATACTAACTAATCAAGCTTTGAGACAAGCAAAACCTGAAGCTGCTAAGATGGGTGAAGGTAAGTCTAGAGTAATGTTTAGTGCTTCTACTATAAATAATGCTGGGAGAGATTTTCTAAAACAAAAAAACATAAAAGATTTTACTTTTACTTTTGAAAATAAAGAATTTACTTACAATGTAAATAAAGGAGCTTTAAGAAATGCTGATGAAACAGCTGTTAAATACTATCAGTATGTTACTCAAGAAATATTACCTAAGTATCTTCCTATATCTAACTTAGTAAATAGTAATAATTATGCATCTCGTTCTGATAAATATGGTAGAGGTCATTTTATGACAGGTGTAGAAAGAAGTAACATAGTTAAAAAAGGAATTAAAAACGAAAGAAAATTCACAGAAAGAGAAAGAAGAATAGTAAAAAAAGCTGTACAGCAAAAAGCTTTTTATAAAACTAAAGATGGAAAAAGAATAGGTATAGATTTTAACACTAAAGAATATAAAGCAAGTGTAAAAGATAATTATGATGGAGGAGAATATATAAATTTTCAACTTCAAGAAATGGTTAAAGATTATCCTGAAACTGCATTGTATGTTGCAGCTTTTTTCAATAGCGCTTCTGGTAATTCTGGTCATTATATAAGACAATTAGCAATACCTCAAGGAGTTGATAAAGGTTTTGTAGATGCAGGATTTGTAGGAGAAAAAGAACATATATGGCAGCAAAATCAAGCTGCGGAAGTAATGTATAATGATATACTTAATCAAAAAGTTAAAGACAACTTTCAAATTATTAGAGATAATTATTTTATGTTAGGTATATCTAACACTAATAATAATAAACTAAAAGATTTATCTGGAAAATATGGACCTAAATACAATTACGGTAATATACCACCACCTGTTTTTGTAGAATCTTTAATTGATGCTTTAAATTCAAATGATTTAAACAAAGCAAAAAGTATTTGGATAAGGTACTTTAACGATCTAGTTAACAACAATAATGGTGGGATGAATCCTAATCTATTAACTTTTCAAGGAAAAAGTGTAGCAGAATTATTTAATGTTAATGTAGATAAAAAATATTATTTATATCCTGATGTTGTTAACATGCAAAACAAGTTAATTACAGCTCAACTATTAGAACAAGATGTAAATCCTAAACAAGTAATGTATTATTATATTAAAGGATTAGCTGTAAGTAAGAATAAAGCGTTGGCTTTTTCTAAAAGTATTGTAGAAGATTCTAGTGTAGTTAAAATGAGTAAAGACTCTAATGGCAAAAACACTATAGATCAAGCTAGTGTTATAGATAAAGCATTAAATATAGCTCGTGATCCTAATGCTCCAGTTAAAAAAATAAGAGTATTTGATTTTGACGATACATTAGCTAGAACTAAAAGCAACGTATTATACACTATGCCTGATGGTACAACTGGTAAGTTAACTGCTGAAGAGTTCGCTAAAAGAGGAGATGAGATGTTAGCTGAAGGAGCAGTGTGGGATTTCTCAGAGTTTAACAAAGTAATGGATGGTAAAAAAGGTCCATTATTTGAAGTTGCTAAAAAAATACAAGAAGCAAGAGGAACAGATGATGTATTTGTACTGACTGCAAGATCTCAAGAAGCATCACCAGCTATTAAAGAATTTTTAGATGCTATTGGTTTGAATATACCTCTTAAAAATATATCTGGATTAGGTGATAGTTCACCATTTGCTAAATCAAACTGGATAGTTGATAAAGCAGCGGAAGGTTATAATGACTTTTATTTTGCTGATGATCATACTGCTAATGTAAAAGCTGTAAGAGATGCATTAGAAGTGCTAGATGTTAAATCTAAAACTCAACAAGCTAAGATTAAATTTAGTGAAGACATGAGTATGGATTTTAATACTATACTTGAAGAGTCAAAAGGAGTTGATAGGTTTAAAATATATTCAGATGTTAAAGCTCAATTAACTGGAGCTAGAAAAGGTAAAGGTAAATTTTTTATACCACCATCAGCAGAAGATTTTCAAGGATTACTTTACGCTACCTTAGGTAAAGGAAAGCAAGGTGTAAAACACATGCAGTTCTATGATAAAGCTTTACTAAAACCTTATGCTCAAGCTATGGAAAATTTAGCTACAGATAGAGTAAATTTAATGGCTGATTTTAAAGCTTTAAAAAAAGAATTAGACGTACCTAAAGATTTACAAAAAGCTACTAAATCAGGTTTTACTAATGAACAAGCTGTAAGAGTTTATTTATGGGCTAAGACCGGTCAAGAAATACCTGGTATATCTAAAGCTGATTTTAAAGAGTTAAATGATATAGTAGAAAGTGATGCTAAACTAAAAGTGTTTGCTGATCAAATACTGTCTATAACTAAAGGTGACGGTTACTCTAAACCAGGTAAAAATTGGACTTCTGGTACTATTACTACAGACTTAGTAGAAATATTAAA
>JAAHTG010002018.1_pt1 | contig 12378 bp, 15 predicted proteins | sample 6116081 | NCBI WGS metagenome assembly JAAHTG01 (sample SAMN13939989, study PRJNA603662) | sponge metagenome | isolation source: marine sponge | host: Mycale hentscheli | place: New Zealand | collected 2005
CTTGTTAGCTCGCCTGGCAAGAGAGCCTTTCCACGGCTTAAATCAAAGCCTAATCTTTCATTTGTAAGTTGAGCTTTTTTTATTTCTGCGTCCGTAAGTCCTGTTACACGGGTGGCGTTTGCGTTTGTCAAACTAGTATTAGCTAAGGTATTGTTAACGTTAGCTGCCGCTTGATTGCGAGCTAGTAAGCCCATTACTTCTTGCCTAAACTCGCTAGTGTTTTTGGCCTCCAAGTTCCGAAGCTCTCTGTCTTCTAAATCTGCCAACTGAGTACGAAACCCTAGACCTTTTTCTGGATCACCGTATTTTGTGTAGATGTCACCGAGGGCTTTATAGCGTGCTTTTTCAAGTTCGTTACCTGATAATCCATACCCTGCGGCGCCTTCAGCCATGAACTTATCATCGTTCATAACTTTGCTTGTGGCGATACCTTGCTGTATCTTATTACCAATCTCAAACGTGGAGTTAAAGTTTTCGGCAAATTCCTGCCAACCAGATTTACGCGCCATGAGCGACCTCCTTAAACTCTATGCCGAGCATATCGTAGTTAACTGCTTTAAATCCGGAGTCTGTGTCAAAAACCGCATCTGGGTAGCTTAACTCTACTTCGTCGGCCATAACGCCGATAAACTTGCGATCATCATCGCCTGTGTAAGTAAACTCATACAGCGTAAGCGCCGTGCGTTGATCCACACCAACTTCTTTAATGTTTGATTTTAAACGCCTGTCTGAAGCAGCGTAGGCCGATGCACCAGCGCCTACGATAGCACCAACATCTCCTAAGAAACTACCCGCAGTATTTATGTACGAGCTTGTTTGGTTATTCAGTATGTTTCCTAACCCACCGATTTGCATCTGCTGGCCGTTACCGATTGTACCCGCGCCAATAGCCATGTTGCCCATGTAGTTCTGACCCGCAGATTGTGCGTTTTGACCTGCCATAGACCCTGCGCCAGATGCTCCACCATAAGCTGCCGCACTCGCTCCTGCTAAACCACGGCCCATACCGACGGCGTCTAATCTCCTGGCGTATCCCATCTGATCGGCTTGTGTTCTTGCGTTCGTCATAGCGTTGGCACGTTGTGCTGATAGCGCCAAGTTACTTGCGTTTTGCATCCCAGCAAATCGACCAGTGTTAGGATGTACACCCATCGATGCCATTGCACGTTGGTTCATTCGTTGGTTCTGGCTAAACGCCAGTCCTGCATCCGCAGACGCTTTTGACGCCAACTGGTTCTTATAGTCTTGTGTGTTAAACCTCTGCGCGTCCGCAACGAGCCCGCGTTCCACAGGTCTAAACGTATCTCGTTGGTAATTATAATAGTCTCGCGCTTGAGCCATCTGCTCGTTTTGCGCGGCGATCTGTTGGTTGGCTATGCCTTCCAGTATGGGCGCAGAACGATCGTACTGTTCTCTGGCAAAAGCAAGTTGCTCCCTGCCTAGACCCGCTTGTATTTCCGCTGCTTCTTTACTTGCTTGTGCGAGCGGCGCGTAATCGGGGGGTGGTGCACCTTTAGAACCCATGTTTTTGTCCTCTATAGTAGTTATCTGGCCACATAACGAGAGTAATGATGTCTTGGCCTTGATTGCCTGCTTGTCTCATTACGCCCTCCTCTACGAAGCCGATATGTTTATCCAGTTTTAAGGCTTTTAGGTTGTCCGAAGCGACTAAACCCGTAAGCCGTTTTAATTTACATTGACCAAACGCATATACGTACGCGTGATCTAACATCTCTAAAAACAGTCTATTGGGTTTGCTGACGGCTATATGACAAGTAGCGTTGGATAGATTGAAGTTATTAAAAACTATACCACCGACTAACTCACCTTTCACTTCAGCGCCCATCGCGTAGCAGTCTCCCCACGAAGCGGCTTGATCTACCTGCTTGGCTACCCACGATGCTACCCGTTCTTTTTCGTCAAACACTAAACGAGACGCGTGCATGGATACTCCTGTTCACACGTTAACACATAAGAATTGAATATCATAGTCAAAAATACTTGTCACCCCTTATATAGTTTATGATCCCTCGTTTAACACGTTGTAAATTGTTAACCACCCGGATCGGGATGTTTCTTCATCATAGCAATACTGTTTTACACGGCGTGTTGTATCTCCCTCGCGGGTAACACCATAAAGGGTAGCGTGTGCACCTCTTTTTTCGGGTAAATCAAAGTGTTCCTCCACTGTGGTGGGGTCTCCACTGAAATAGTAATCAGAAAACGTTAAAGCTTGAACGGGAAAAGGTCTACCGTACTCTTCAATATTTTGCGAGTAAAACATTAAAGTGCACCCATCAGGTAACCAGCTAGGATTATCCCCTTTGTGCACAAAATAGGCTCGGATGTAACTTTTAGCAGACTCCATGCAAAATTTTCTTGCGAGTAAGACAGCGTCACCCCCAACTAACACAGATGTAATTTCGCTCGGTAAACCACAAGTAACTACGTTTTCGCCTAAAATTTCATGGTATGTTGACGTTGATATAGATAAATAGTTTTCTGGTTTTACCCAAGGAAAAACTACTCGTAGCGCGTTGTATAATTCTACAGGTTGCTCTTCGTAGTCATACGTCGTCTTACTGTTTGACCCAGATGCGTAAACTTCCGCTGCATTACTCACAACCACCCCTCCTCTAAGTAACGAAAGACTGATTGTTCGATGTCCGCATCAGCAGCAACGGAAATATAGGCTTTTAGAGTTAAGTACCCCCCGTTGTGGTTTTCTCCTATAGTGCTCTTTGTAGATACAAAATGAACTCCAATACTACCTTCCGGCTCAGTTACTGTTTTGATAATTTTAAACGGTTTAATCATACCTTGCTCCATCCGCTACAATAACTGTATTAGCAGTTATGTTTATAGTTTCGTTAGAGTACGGCCAGTCCCCGCCGGTTCCACTATCCCCGCCGGTACCTATGCCTAAAAAGGTACTGTCTTTGTAGTAAGTCCAGTTGCACCCTTTTTCGACAACAATCCAGCCCGCGCGAAGGCTCCCACTATCCCAACGCATACCCCCACGGTAAAACGCCCAATATTTTGATGTCCAATAATAATACCTTCGTATACCAGTGCATAAACCGTACACTCTCTCGCACTCTACTTCTGTAGCTTGCACAATGACCTCGCGTTCAGCTTGCGCTAAACTAAAGAAAGAAAAAATAGGTTTGTCGGGTTGATTTGCAAGAGAGTAGTTATTGGACTCTGTTGGCGCAAAAACAGTCCCGGCGTTTGTGGGACAATACTTTGCATTTAGACCCGTACTTGAAAAGCTTGTTCTTGGGTTTGATGGGTGTGTAATAACGCTCCCGCCCGTAACGGCCAGGGGTTTAAGCCGACTATCAAAAGCAGCAGTGCCGTCGTCCATAAACACCACCATACCGTAAGCTTCAGAAGAACTGCCCGCCCTTGGGTCTGCAAATAAATAAACTTCTGGCGTACTCGTCGACGTACCAGAGCGAATAACTTCTATATCCCAGTTGTTTGAGCCTTTGTCCTCCACGCGCGAGATGGCGTAGAAGTCTGTAGTTGGCGTACTAAAAAACGGTACTGGTGTGACGCTTACGTTGGAGAACGAGTAAATATATCGCCGCATCCCTCCGTAGTCGTTCGACGTAAACTCTACAGAAGTCGGGGAAGACTTCTTTTGCAAAAAGTGCAAGTTTCTAGCATCACTCGTTATAAGAACTTCGTTACTATCGTTTAAGGCTAAAAATCCATAACTCATTTCATCAGCACCAATATATAAGCATCCTCTGAGCCACCGCTTACAGACACGCTAGTGCCGCTGACTGCAATTGTGTGCGACGTGGCTTTTCTAGTTAAAGGCGGCGCGTTAATCTGAACCTGCAAGGTCAGAACCGTTCGACCAGATAAGACTGCGTACGTATTTGTTACCGATCCGTTAGCTGATACAGCAAAAAAATCTACTTGGTTCCACGTAGCGTCTGTAGATGAGTAATCTAAGTCACCCGCCGCCGAAAACATCTTTACGCCACTACTCCAGAGAGGTCTCCGATCTGCACGCGGAGTGTATTGTTAGCGTCAAATACTTTAATACTATCACCGTCTATCGCTAATCGTTGCCCAGTTGACGCGTTTGCCACGTCTAACGTCCCACGAAACGTTGCGTTGTTCATTTCCATTTCACCGGCTTTATTTATTTTCCACCCGGCACTGCCCGCAGAGTAATTGTCGGACTCAATGACGTCGCCTATTTTTGCGTTCGTTATCGACGCGTCTTCTATGTTTGCGCCTTTGATATAAACGTGGTTGTTGACGACCTGGAAAGGCGTCTCGTACGCTCCGTTGTTAAGATTGTTTACCCGAAAAGCATCAACGTTAAATGTTGCTCCGTTTGTGTCTAACACCACGTTGGGTGAACTCACGCTTGATATTCCAACATTGGAACCGCCACTTGTAGTATAGTTCACGGTACCGCCAAGGTATATTGTCGAGCCCGCAATTTTGTTACCGTAAAAATCTACAGTGCTGAGTAGGCTCGTGGTTATTTTATCTGCTGTAAGACTGCCAATTTGTGCGTTAGAAATCGTGGCGTCCGCAATCATCGCGGTATCCATATACACACCCGCCGGTACAGTTACGCCATTTACAGTGCCTGGTGTGCTTTTTATAACAAATGGAATGGTTTGTGGTGTCGTTGAAAAAGCTGACCCCGTGTAGTATTTCGTTACATTGTTTGTGCTGTCGTACCACACATAACCTTTGTACAATCCACTGGTTGGTGCCGAGGCTGACGCGTTTGATGGTGGTGAGACCCAAAATGTATCAGCGCGTACCCCAAACTCAGACGTAGGCGTTCCGTTGTTAGCTGTTGAAATTAAACCATATCCAGAAACATGGCCGGCCGTATCTATCTTAACTGTAAATTTACCTTCTATGCCATTTATGGAAGAAGCGTTTGTGGAAATAGAAGTCGTGTTTCCGCCGACTGTTGTGGTTAGTTGAGTTAAACTACTGGCTGTCGACGTTATGCTGCCCTCGGCGGAAGTTACGCGCGTATCTAAAGCTGTAAGCGCAGATGCGTTTGACGATATATTTGTATTTGAGTTTGTCAGCGAGGTGTTAAGACTATTTATACTACTCGCGTTAGAAGTTATGCTTCCTTCGGCAGACGTTACACGAGTATCCAACGCAGAAACCGCAGAAGCATTTGCCGCTGTCGCTGTTTCGGTTGCAGTCATTTCAGTGTTAAGCGAAGTGATATTGTTAGCGTTTGTTGTAATGCTTCCTTCAGCCGACGTAACTCGAGTATCTAACGCTGTTACCGCAGTCGCATTTGAAGTTATGTTTGTATTAGCACTGGCCAACCCGCTCGTGAGTGTCGTTATATCACTTGCATTACTGCTAATACCACTTTCCGCGGTTGTTACACGAGACGTTAAAGCTGTAGTAGCATTAGCGTTCGCCGTGGTTGCGTTTTCCGTTGCAGTCATCTCTGTGTTAAGAGCAGTTATACTCGTAGCATTTGTAGTAATGCTTCCCTCTGCTGTGGTAACTCGCGTGTCTAATGCACTAAGCGCGGCGGTGTTAGCAACCACAACTTCACCCAAAGAACTATAGTTACCAACGAGCTCCCAATAGGTCGTGTTTGTAGGCAGATTTCCTGTGGTAGATTGTTTGGCTTTATACAGGTTGTTATTATAAACAACTAAGTCGTTTGTTGCGTACGTTGTACCATTCGCGTACGACCCCGCGCCTGTAATATCTGATATACTTGCAGATAGAGCAGTAATTGCACTTTGGCGCGCTAGAGTTTCTGTCGATATAGCACTATTTCTAGCAGTGGCTTCAGCAGCTATTGCCAGCGCGCGCGCCGACGCTTCGGCCGCTATACGTGCGGCAACGGAACCCGTCAAACTAGATGTACCATCCACCAAATCAATGCGAGATCCAAGGGTATTGTGGAGTTGAGATGCCGTAATTTCATCTGTAAGAACCGAAAGAATGTACGCAGGATCGGTTGAAGTAGTGGCTACCACGCCGTTTGTAGCATTGTAAGCACTGGTTTGGCCGTTTTGGTTAACGTTACGTACCCAGTAGTAACGTGTCGCCGCGCCACCCAATTGGTGCGAAAAGTTATTTCCCGCTGTCATGCCAACGAGTTGAGCGTCTCCTATTGTATCGGAACTATGCGCCCATATTTCAGTATAAGCATGACCGTTATAGCTCGCTGCGTTCCAGCTAACCAATATACTTGCAAGTGCACCAGTCGCCGTAAGGTTTGTAGGAGTTCTTGGAGGCTGTACTGAACCAGATGCTGGAACCAAAGCAACTCCAGCAGTCCCCGAAAGTAGTCCACTGGATATTAGTTGGCGTGTCGTTACAGCGGCATCAAGTCCTCCCCCATCCAAAGACTCACGTACCCGCTGTACAAATTGCTGCAAGTCTCGTGGAAGTGGACTTGTTACGGAAGGAAGGTTCTTAGCCACTTGCGAGCTCCGTCATTGAGTTAGCGATACTTAGTGAAAATACTTCATGCGCGCCCTCCACCTGCATTTCCCAGTCGCGACCGACCTTCGCAGGCAACCGAAACGGGTTACGGTTTTGTACGGTTTGAGTATGGATGAGAGTGTTATCTGCGTATACTTTAACAGTCATTGGGTACGATTCAGACTCTAGTTGCGCACAGGAAAAACCCATCACCTGTGGCATGGTAAACTTTTTAGATTTCCATACGTAAGACTTTGCGGTTCCATAACCCCACGGTTTGATAGTTCTATCAGGAAACGCTAAGAATAGCTTATCTCTCTGTATGTCTTGAAAGCCCGCTGTTGCGTATATGTCATGTAGGATAAACTGCCCACTGGCTATGTCGAATATAAACCCACCTTGCGTTGTACCGTTATCATAAAAAGCGATGTACTGATTGTCGTGCTGATAAGCATGAATACTTTCTGGCTTAAAGTGCGCTTGCCATTGGGTGTAGTTAAAGAGGTTTTCTGTTACGATCTTTGACCCACCGGTGGATAACACCATAAGACCATCAGGAGATGCGTAAACCACAGCGCCCATAACATTTACGATACTACGTTTGGATACGCAGGCTTGCTCTAGGTCTGATTTAACAACTGCCATAGACTCGGGGTGCGTACCCTGTATCAAGTACGGGCATCCTTTGGTTAGAACCGCCAGTGTGGTATCCATACGTGCCAACCCAACTACAGGAAAATCTATGGTCTGGATGTAACCATCTGGCCAAGCATGTGGATGGTACGGGTCACAGAAATGTATGTCTCTTCCCGAAAACCCTGCCATTAACCCATTGGGTAAATTCGTAAGCCCCGACAACGTTTGCGGAGGTTCTGTCCACGTAGTAGTCGGAAGGACTTCACCTAATTCATCAGGCTTAACATCATCTACCATAGTGGTTTCAGACGCAGCTATTTCCTTTATAAACAAAAATACGCCACTCACAGCGCGGTACACACGTTTATGAGATACAATATACTCGCCCCCTGGTGTTGTAGAAAACCCAGATAGTGAAACCGTTTGTGCGTCTCGAACGTCAACTGAACCAGAGGCTTCTGCCGGAGCAGACTCGAACTCAAACCCTGCTTCTTTGTTAACCCAAGTATACGTATACACTCTAGTTTCTAGTGTACTGTCTTCGTCTACGTAGCCCTCGCTGGACTGATTTGCGAATGTAGCCACAGATGGATAATTACCGCCGCGCAGACTTAAAGTAGCTGAAGTTCCGACTGCGTTTGTCATAACAACAGCAAAAGGCTCAACGACGCCGTACGTTTCTACGGTCAAGCCATACCCTGACAGCGTAGTCAAAGCCGATACATAGGCGGGGTCGTTTATAGGCAAAATCGTTTCTGTGCCGTTAACAACCAGTTTTAAGTAGTTACCCTCAAGAACATCTATATTTGATTGCGTTACAAACAACGTACCCGGAGCGGCGGATTCTGACCCACTGGTTTCTAGTTCTGTTACGTACACAGAAGTAGCCGTACTTATCTTTCTTCTGTAGATGATTGTGCCGTTTGCACCGCCGCCCACAGTGTCAGGGGTTAAGACGACGCAACTCCCATAAGCCGTAGCTGTTATTTTGTTCCCCAGTAAGTTATTTAACCAAGTCGCAAGACCTGTCGCGGTTGCAGTGCCGTTAAATGTTACGTCGTTTATATGCGTTGTTTCGATTGGGACGCCTTGCGAATCTACTTGTCCCGTATGCGTGGATACGCGTATTTTATCTGTACTGGTTATAGACCCTATTTCAGAGTCCTCGATCACCACATACGCATCGGTGTCTGCTGTACCCGTTGCCGATAAGGAAGGGCTAAAGTCAGTTAACAGCGTGAACGTCCCGTCCGTGTCTGTCGTTGTGCCGGTTTGGTACTTAACAAAGAGTTTTGCTGTATCGCCTGTAGCGATAGATTTAATACTTACGAGTCCACTCGAAACAGTTGCAGATACAGCACTGTCTAACTCAGTCTTTGCTTCGATTGCCGCCGCAACGCTTTCCGGAGTAATTGTTCCAGTTAAGGTTACGGTTGTATACTGATCTGCATCATCTGTCGTTGTACTGATAAGAATACCGTGCGTGGTGGATAACTGATCAACCTGTGTCTGAGATAAAAATATCTCAGCTTCGTGCGCCGTTGCCGTAAACGGATCAGCCGATGCAGCACAAGCCGCCGCAGGAGCAGGTAAACCTAGTGGGCGCGTAGCTGTAGGGTAAGAAGACCCAGACAGTGCCAAAGAGTTGTACGTAGCTTTTGGTCCGCCATCGCCGGTAAAAAATGTCCACTCGGACACGTCACCCGCTATCTGACTTCTACACACATCAACGTCTTGAAGCCAATGAAACCAGTAATTGTTGTCACTAACTGTGTCTTGCCCAAACCTGTAAATAGATTTAGGCGTTCCTGTTTTTGTAAGTGTTGCTACGGTCGATCCCATACTGTTAAGGGGTTGTATGCTCCCACGAAAGACAGGGCAGTTTAGGGCTGTCTGCGCCTGACTGTCTTGCAAGTAACGAGGCGGCGTCACCGGAGCAATACCGCCAAAAGATTTTATGGAAAAGACCGCCATTTTACGCCTCCATTAACCACGAGTGGATTTTACGCGTTTTCGAAATTCTGTCTTCTAACCCGTGGTAGCCTCCGTTTATTCGCTTGGTGAGCTTCTTAATGGTTTCGTCATCAACGCCTTGGTCACATATGCTCCACAGCTTATTGGAGTCAAAGAACCACTGTGCGGTTTGGAACGCATACTTTTCCTCAACCAAGCTTGGGTCAGTCATTACATCTGGTACACCCATGTCGTTAGCAAAAGCACGGTAATTTGCCTTACCGGTTAATTGTAAAAATCCTCGGCCGATGAAATCTTTGGCATCTTGCTCCGAAAGATTACCGAGTGAATCTCGCAGATACACTTTACCTGCAATCTTACTTGGTTGTCTTTCGTACTCACGAGCTATTTCTTCTGTCTCAAAACGACTAGGCCATGTAGCCATCAAGCCTTTCCAACTGTAGTTTAAGTTCTCTCTGGAACGTTTGAACCCCCCACTTTCGTGTGAAGCTTGCCCTAACAAGTGAGCACCCCGTTCTGGAGATAACCCAAAATGTGTTGCTATCGCTCTCGCCGTGTTGGGCCCGAACGCGCCGTCGTCGCCTACTCCAACCTGACGTTGAAGACTTTTCATTGCTCTACTCATTTTTTCTTACCCATAACTTGCTTCACGCCTTTGACGCCGAAGGATGCTGAAATTGCTGTTAAAAGTGCCCAGTGGTACCACTCGGGGGCTTTACTAAGTTGTTCAAAGCCGTGCGCTACAACACCTTCCATTCCTGGGATGAAACATAAGATGAGCGGTACCGCCAAAATAATTGCAAAAAATTCGTCTTTCCAGCTCCCCGCAGAGTTTTCAGCCATGATCCGTTCCCAGTCAGCGGTTGAAGTTTCTTTGGACAACAGGATTTTAGCCTTACTTTCGGCTTCTACTAATTTAAGTTTACCTGCGGCGGCTTGTTTGTCAGCCTTACCTTGCAAGTATGTCCCTGCAAGGTTTGCCACGGGCCCTAGTAATGATTGAAACATAATCTTACACCCCTATATTTGTTAACACGTTAGCACATATAATTAATCATTTCTACTACTCCTGCCTTTTACATTTGTCACGCCAAAAAACACACCTACGATGCCTGCAACACTAACAAAATATACGCCTGCTATAGAAGATAACGCCGACATGGCCTCTGATAGATCAGCCCACGCAGTCAAAATTATTGCGAATGGGTAGAATAACATGCCACCTAAAGCGAACCAAACCATTCGTCGCTGTTGATCGCGTTTGCTATCTTCGTCGTCGAGCCGACGGCGTTTGTCTTCCAACTCAAGAGCGTCCCATTCTTTTCTATCAATGGTGCCACTCTTGTCGGTATCTATTTTATCAAACTCTGTCATTTCTTTGACATACAGCGTTTAGCTGCCTTACATTTTGCTTTAGACTTGCATGACTTGCAGTTCTTAAACGCGGCCTTTTTTGGTCGTCCGACTTGTTTACCGTATGTACCTTTTCCGTATGGCATTATGCTTTTCCTTTTTTCTTAGGTTTTTTAGTAAAGCCCGCCTTCATGTTAGCGTAGGCTTTTGGGGTAATAGTTGACTTACTTTTAGGGCGACTTGTTCCAGCCGCTTTTCGTTTGTTCATGTTTTTGTATAAACTCATTAGCACTTCCACCTTTTTCTAGCTTGCCGTAATCGGCTGTTTGGATCTTTCGCGGCTTTGGGAAACTGTTTCATCTGACCCGCTGATCGTGCGCAGTAAGACTTACGACGTTTCGCGGCGGCGCTTCCTTTTTTGACCTTGCCCGTAACGGCAGTTTTAAGTTTTGAACCAGGATTAGCGCGTCTGTGCGCCGCTACACCCTTTTTAGTCATACCCGCCCCCGCTTTAGTTTTGCGGTAATTGCCACCTTTACCAGTGGTTTTTCTGATTGGTTTGTCTGCCATGTTGTCCTCCTTAATCAGACAAAGGGTTATCCAGAGCCCTTTGCAGTTTCTTCATTAACCTGTCTTCCAAATCTTTCATGGAAGTTGTTTGTGACGTCCGGACGCGTTCTCTTTGGTTTTCAAACCGCAGTTCAGCGGCATCGATCAGCGATCGTATTTTATCCTCAGACTTACGCACGGTGTCTTCAATTCTGTCGGTCTGCTGTTCTACGCGAAGAAGATCATCTTTGAGACCATTTTTAATATCACGGGTGTACTCGACAGACTCTTCTACTTTCTCTGAAATACCTGTAACCTTGGCGTCCATAACGTCCATTTGTTGTTGGTAAGCACCTAGGTCTAAACCGGCCACTTCTTCGATCTTTTGATATAGTACAAACCCTCCGTATAACCCGCCAACGATAGTGGAGAGGAACGCAAAGATGGCAAGTACAGAACCGATTGTCAGCTTAAACCCACCCGCTTTGATTTCGCGATCGCCAAGTCCGTCTATTCCATCTGCTATCTTTGTCGTATCCATCAGTTCTCAAACTCCATCTCGCCACCGGCGCGTTGCAAGTTCTTTAGCTGTTCTAATTCATCTCGTAGTTTCTGTATCTCTAGCCTGCGTTGTGCCAACTCTATCTGGTAAAGGTCGTCACAGTTAATACGAGCTTTGGGTTTATCTAGCGGTATGACAATACGTGCGTATACGCCTATGTCTTTGCCTCTACTCATTGTATCCAGACCAGATAGCACACCCGTCACACCGTACTCTAAGTTTACACCTCCACCGACGGCGTTACTGCACCTCATACTACCTGTCGAAAACGAGTCCGATTGGTAGTTCATAGGAGGGCTAGGCAAAGCAAGCGAGAGAGAACTGTTGTCGGCTAAAGCGGGACTAGCTAGGAAACAAAGAGCGACTATTAATCTCATGCCGGTTCACCATCTAGCCTTGAACATATCCTAGACGAAATAACCGTTGACGACTCATAGGTCTTTTTTACTTTAGACGTTGTGCATAGGTACACAGCCTCGTCTAAATCTATTTTTCTAATGTATACATCAAAAGACTTATGTTCTTTGTACTTAACCTGCATAATTCTATAAGTTGTAGAAAAAGGTATGCTCATCCAGTTTAAATCAAACAAGTCTATCTGATAATATTTAATTTCTTCTCTTGCGTTAAACAAAGACATCTCCGCCTTTACAACACCACTAATATGAGAAGGTTTAAGTATAGGATATGCAGGCGTCATTTCATGCGCAGAAGCACAGAACGCCCAGAGCATAAAAGTTATGAACAAACTACTTCGCAATGCAGCTCGCCTGTACAACCGCAGTGTAAGTTCCACTCGGTAATGGTTTAGCTGAACCATAAACTGCACTAGAAGCAGTGGAGAACCATGT
>JAAHTG010002019.1_pt1 | contig 12369 bp, 17 predicted proteins | sample 6116081 | NCBI WGS metagenome assembly JAAHTG01 (sample SAMN13939989, study PRJNA603662) | sponge metagenome | isolation source: marine sponge | host: Mycale hentscheli | place: New Zealand | collected 2005
GACAAGGACAAGGACAAGGACAAGGACAAGGACAAGGACAAGGACAAGGACAAGGACAAGGGCAAGGTCAAGGACAACAAGGACAACAAGGACAACAAGGGCAACAAGGCCAACAAGGACAACAAGGACAACAAGGACAACAAGGACAAGCAGGGCAACAAGGCCAACAGTCAGGTCAGCAAGGTCAGCAAGGTCAGCAAGGTCAAGGCGAACAAGGTCAGCAACAAGATAATGGGCAAGGCCAACAACAACAAGGAGGCCAACAAGGAGGCCAACAGACTCAACAGGAATTAGAGGAACAGAATGGGCAAAACCAAAATGGGCAATCTCAACAACAACAGGGGCAAACTCAGAATGGGCAACAAGGCCAACAAGGGCAACAATCGGATACTCAACAAGGGCAACAATTAGACAACCAAGCCCAAAATGGAGATAACGACAATGATGGTGACGGAATCCCTGACGACCTCGATAATGATGATGATAATGATGGAATACCTGATGATATGGATTCCACCCCAAACGACCATGATAATGATGGAATTGACGATGCCGAAGATTCGGATGATGATGGAGATGGAATAAATGATGAAGAAGAAGTCCGAGATGGAAATGATTTAACAAACATTTACGACCATGATAATGATGGGATTTCAGATGTAGTGGATATGGATGTTGATAATGATGGTATTGATAATTACAAAGACTTCTATGCTAATGGAAGTGATGCTTCAAAAGACCATGACAATGATGGATTAAACGATTCCATTGATACTGATGATGATAATGATAACATTTTAGATGTTGATGAAGTCGGAGGTGCATGGAGTTCATACAGATACGACCATGACAACGATGGTATTTGGGATGCAACTGATTTAGATGATGATAATGATGGTCTATCTGATTGGTTTGAAGCCAATGATGGTAATGACTATACAGGACAATTCGACCATGACAATGATGGTATTGAAGATTATCTTGACCCTGATGATGATGGCGACGGAATCCTCGATACTCTTGAAGTTTGATTAGAAATTATCACCATTAGGTGAACGATAACTTTATCATTCGGAACATCTGAGTGTGAGGTATGACTTCAGGATATAACATTGATTGTGATGCAGGTAGTTTATACTATCGGAATTGCTATGTAATAGATTCTTCAGGGGCAAGGAACGAAATTATAGGATATACAAATAATGGCGACCCTGTGACTAAATCAGCCACAACTGCGGCAGGGGCGGCATGGTCGCCTCAGATTTTCTCACTAAACTCTAATGGGCAACAATATCAACCATACAAAGGAGGGAATATTCCATTTGGATACCTCAACTTTACTCCATCAACTAATGCTGACCCTCAAGATTTGTATTATTTGAATAATGTTATGCCGGGTGCTATGGCTTGGAAAAAACAACAAACCTACACCGCTAAATGGTGGATGCCTACATTCGGATTAAGAAAGTCAGGAGTTAGTGCTGAAGAGTTGGCTGAAATTGAATCAAGCAGTAGCCTTACGCCTAAACAACATGAGAAAAGAATTATGTTTGATAAGGTCGCACTTGTGGGAATCACATCTGTTGTAGCCATTGGATTATTTACAGGAATCAAAAAGGCCATCAAGTGATAGATACAAACAGTATTTCACCGATACAAAAACTCGTTTGGTGACTAACTCCACTCCGCCTGAAAATCCTCGCTATAATAGTTTATTGAATCATAAATATAATCGAATAAATCATCTAAACTTACACTACGCCCTGCGACATCATAATCTTCAACCCAAACTATTTTTTTAGATTTTGAAATCTCCATAACCCCTACAATGACATACTGTGTAGGATTCAATGATTTGACTAAATCGAATATATCTTCTTTTTTTGTCATAATGAATGTTTCTAATAACTCAAAACCATCAGAAATATCCAAAATAAGTAAGTGATATTTGGTGGAGATGAAATACATATTGTTAATTATTACTTCTTCATATTTAATTCTGCCTATCAATATATCAGGATGGTTAAACTAATTGTGCTAAACTCTTCAGTAATCTGATGTGAATATAACCATAATAGAAACAATTAGAGTTAAATACTAATGACAAAATAGGTATCACATGGCTAAACTAATGTTGTTCACAGGTAAGGGAGGCGTAGGAAAGTCCACAACATCTGCCGCTACTGCATTACATTTTGCACATCAAGGATACAAAACCCTATTGGTTTCGAGCGACCCTGCCCATTCAACACAGGATGTTCTTGGAGTTGAAGTTAATTTTACTCCCACAAAGATTATTGATAATCTTTGGGCTAAAAATCTTAACTCTCAACAACAGGCAAAGGATTTCTTTGATGAACTACACACTAATGTAAAAGGGTCATTCTCTAAAGCAGTTCCTTTTTTTGATACCGAAATATTAACTGATTGGGCGAACTTTCCGGGCATGGATGAGGTATTTGCACTTGAAGAGATTCAGTCATTAGTTCAAGGAGTGGAGTATGACATCATCGTTTTTGATACTGCACCCACAGGCCATACATTGAAAGCACTTACCGCCCCTGATGCTATGAATACTTTTTTGTTAAGGATTCTGAGAATGAAGGCTAAAATTGAAAGAATGAAAACATTTCTCCTAAAGCCTTCTGATACTTCAAAGTTGGTGAAATTGATAGAGGAAACATCAAATAAACTAAACAATGTGAAAAAGATTCTCAGAAATAGCGATTTTGTATCTATCAATCTTGTGTCTATCGCAACTGAGGCAGGGTTTGAGGAATGTAATAGAACTATGAACTTCCTCAAAGGTCAAGGTTTCAAAGTAAATAATGTCATAATCAATGGGTTAATTCCCTCATTTGGAGATGCGACTTGGGCAGATGCAGATACCAATAAAGCAGTTGCATTAGTCAAAATGGAATACGACCTTCAGCAACCCTATATCGCCCAATACAAGGCACTTACGAGGGGAGAGGGTTGTAAATTGCTTGGCGTATCCAAATTGCCTTTTGAGCCAAAGGGGAGTCGGTTGGTTGAGTTTTCAAGGTTTATTTGGAAGGATGGCGGATTAGACTTTACTCCGAGTAAAAGCGTAGTTGTTGATGAGAGTGATGATAAAATAAAACTTAAACTATATTTCCCTTATGATGAGAAGGTCAAATTAGAGAAGGATGGGTATATCGTTGATGGCTTTTTCAAACATGATATTTTTGCACAAAATCCTGAACTCAAGAGTAAAAAGTTATTGCGGAAACAGAAGAATGCTGATGGGGCTACATACACCTTTGAGGTGTGAAGATGATATTGAGTCTGATTATCATTTATCTCATTATCAATGGTTTTTTACAATTATTTTTAGTGAATTGGATTCTCCAACGAAATAAGAAAATTACCATGTTATTAGTGGATTATTACCGCAAACTTGATATGGGTGAGAGGTCAGTTTCAAACTATGAGCCAAAAAAACAATAATCAATGTGGCCTTACTTTCGATTGGGATGATTTATCTATTGAAGATGATGAGGTCGTTGAGGCTCTAAACTATCTTGTGGATGAGTTTGGGGCTGAAAGTGTGTGGATAAGAGTTTCAAGTTCAGGAAATGGGTTGCATATTTTGATTGGAGAACTTATTTTAGATGAGTTCACAGGATTTCCCAAACTTTCGCCTATCCCCATGACTATTGACAAACAAATGGAATACAGATTAGCAGATAAATTGGAGTGTAGGGGGAGGAGGATTTCAGACTCATATCGAAAAAAAGTGGGAATGAGGACTTCAAGAATCTTTCAGAATAAAAACGGCAAAAAAACAGGAGAGTGGGAAAAATGGTCTGTTGTTTAACCCAATCCTTTATGTAGGTTGCACACATAAGATTGATTACTGAGGAATAAAAATGGTTGAAGAAGTGAGATATTGGGAACGGATTGGGGCGTATGTGAGCATGGACTTTGCACAAGAATATATTGAACGAAGTCAAGAAACAGGAATCACAGGAGAATACCTACAAGATGAGATTGATGAATATGCTCAAATCACCACAGTAAGCCCTGCAACATTGAGGCGAGAGATTGAAGAACTATTCTCTCAACCCTATGTTGAGGTGAAATTGCCGAAAGAAACTCAAGCATTGATGGATGCACTCGCTATGGAGGGCAATAAGGTTAAAATTATCAAAGGATACATGGGCGAAGGACTCACAAAGGCTGAGGCTAAGGAAAAATACACAAAGGTTATGAATGAAATGGTCGGGGAGGCATTGGGAATTGATACGAGCGATTCTCAAGATTCGGAGGATGCCTCTAATGAAGAAGAGTAATAGAGGGTTTCCATTAACGGAGGCTTTGGTCTTTGACATTGTGGATTACCTTTTAGAACATGAAGGATATGGCTATTCTAATGAGATTTCATTCTTCATAGTGGATAATAACCCTCGAAGATATACAAGCCGAGAAGTGGTTGGTATTTTAAGAAACAGACCTATGTTTCAACACGCCCAAAGTTGAGACCAAAGAGGAGGTATAAAATGGCGATTAGATATTCTTGCCCTTGAAGGCTATGTAATTCAAAAAGGTTATGTGGATAGAGCCGAAGAAAGAGGATTCTATGAGAGAGGGAAAATACTCAAGAAAAACCACATACAAAGGACAAAGGAAATTATTGAAGGCCAAACAGAAGATGATGAGTTGCTAAATGATACCTATGGTCTTTTAGCGGAGATATGGGTTTGAGTAAAGTTTAAGTATCAGGTGGGGGGCAATAAGGATATGGTGTATTTCATAAGGAGGTTTCTGAAGGGTCAGAAGCAAAGTGGAACACAGGATATTTGGAGTGGGGATGAACCCATGACGGATAGTGGTTTTTCGACATTTAGTGAATTATTCGGTGAAGGAAAATATTTGATGTGCGTAAGGGGAAAGGGCATTAGAGGATTTAAGAAACTTGCTGAACATCATGTCGCCCCTAAGAATATTGTTTTTGCGGCAGAAGATAATGTAGTTTCAGTCCAAAGTCAAGTAAAGGTTCAAGACCTCAATAACTCTCAATTGGTAGGGGCATTAACTCAAGCGGCAGAAGATGGCGAAATGCAAACCCTCCAAGCGGAACTTGAGTCAAGATTAAATGCTATGCAAAATCATAATGCAGATGATGTTTTAGTTTCGGCAGGGTTTCCAATAGGCAGTAAAATTGCTACATTCATGGTGGGTGCATTAACAGGGGGAGTGGTGGTCTATCTTATCCACAAGCAAAAGATTGATACCTTAAATGATGAAATTGCCTCATTGAAAGCAACTGTAAAAGGTGCTGAAGAATCAATAAAAAAGATTGAAAAGAAAACTGAAGCATTGAGTAATCCTATGACTTTTGAACAAAGTTTAATGAGAAACTACAATCGAATGAATGGATATTAGAGTAATAGCCACAAGCATTAAATACATGAGTAGGTAATGAATGAGTATGTCTGCTGATTTTAGAGATGTAATTGAGTCAGGTCGTAGTAAAATACCTACTCCCACTCCAAGCCACAAGTCTATTCCAAAAAAGAACTCAACACCCCAAACTTCAATTCTTGAACTTGTTGAGGGTATGAATATTGATGGACTATCAACAAAAATGAATCCTGAGATGAAAGAAAAGGTTCTTGTTCCATTGGCTAATTTATTAGACAAGTATGGGGTTTCTGAAAGTTTAGGCGAATCCACAACGGCACAAGCAGGTATGGGGTTGATGAGTCTATTAGGTGATGTAGCCCCTGTAATTAAGGGATTAGCAGAATATATTTCAGGTCAAAGAAATAGTTTGAGGGCGGAGGATAAGGAGTTCCTTGATAGAATTAAAGAATCTCAAATGGATGGTGATTTTTCCGACTTATTCGTAAGTGAAAGTGAAGAACCTGCACCCCAACCTGCCCCCTTAGTTGGGCCAAGAGGAGAAAACCTACAAGGAATCAATATCTCTAATGCAGAAGTTGATTGGTATGCCGTCATGGGTGTGGAAAATCCTGATAAGAAAGTAAGTGGACTAAGCCCACAATTAACTGAGGCATTTTTCGCTAAAGATGTTGGAACTAAATTGCCTGAGTTTAATGTTGGAGGGGAAAAGCCTTCAATAGTAGGACTTGAAAGCCTTGAGGATATGGCGGCACAATCAGGAATAAATTATGATGATGTGAATAAGGCAGATTCCAAATATAAGGAAATCAAGAAAGAAGAAGATAATGAAATTATCAAATTAAAGGAAATCAATGGAACTGCAATAAGTGAAATGCCTACGGAGGGGGAGGGGGATAGTATTTTCTCTATGCCTGAAAACCTCTTAGAAAGTATGGATATGGATATGGATGATTTTAATATCTCCCTTGAATCGGAGGATTGAGGATGGGAAACCCTGTGTGGAAGGCGTTTGTAGCCGAACAGATGGAGGTTTGGTTGGATTGGTTCAGGAATAACCATGTTGATTCATACATTGATATTGTTGAAAAGTTCATTCGATTACACCCATATTATATTCCTAATGGAGATGATATGGAAACCGATACGGGAACTCTTCTTCAGCGATTATTATGGAATGAGGACTTTGCGAATAAATTATCTGATAAAGGCATGAAGGTTTGGATGGCGAGTCCTGTTTCTGACTTTATCGAAGAAATAAGTTTGTATCGAAATGAATACCAAGAAATAAATGGATTAGTTGGTTTATTCAGTAGGCATTCTCTTTGGTTTGAGAGGGTTTATCTTCACCTTAGAAGGTCAATTATGATTCAAAGAAAAATTGTTTAAGAAAAACTTCGTTAAAACACAAAAAAGCGAAATAATGGAAGATAAAAAAAACGCTATACTGCGAGCCTGAAAAAAAGGACTAAAAACGACCTAAAAAAAATACAATAAACAAACGATAGTTTTGTTTTCATCCCTTATAATGATTTCTATGTTTTCCATAATCACCTACCAAGTGAACTACCCAAAATTGTGATAATTTCTGTAATTCCCAAGAGGAACATTTAACATACAGAATATAAATTGCTTAATATGGAGGAAAAACAAAGTGAAGATTGGGGTATGCAAGTAGGCACACCTGATTTAGAAGAAGTCTTTAGTGACTCATTTTCAATCTCAGGTGTTGAAGAACTTAGCGATAAAGAACACATTTGTTTAGGAACAAAAATTAAATTACCGTTGGAGATTCTTTATCAAGTAATGTTCATTAGTGGTAAAAGAGGCTCAGGTAAATCTTATACTGCCGCAGTCTTGATGGAGGAGTTTGAAAGACTTGGATTACAATTTGTCTGCTTTGATGCTCTTGATGCACATGGATATTTGAATCAATTAGATGGTGTGGAAAGAATAGAACCTCAGCCGGGAGATGGAATAAACATGAAAAAGTTGGTTTCTAAATTAAAGGCTTCTCCAAAATCACTCATTATTAACTTATCTCAATTACCACTTGAAACTCAACAACAATTAGTATCGGATTATTGTGAAGCCATCCTCGATACAGATATTGGAGGTAAAGGGCTGATGACATTATTTGAAGAGTGTCAAGATTTCGTTCCTCAAATTGGCCGACCAAGTTCTTATGCTTCTATTGTCAGACTTTGTAAATTAGGGAGAGCATCAGGATATGGGGTTTCACTCATTAGTCAAAGACCTGCCGCAGTCAGTAAAGAGGCACTATCTCAAGCATCAGTTTATTGTTGTCATAATATCATCAATACAAAGGACTTAGATGCTTTGAAAGACCAATTATCTTTCGGGAGTGATAAGCAAAGTATCAAGAAAATCCTCTCAGGAATCACATACTCTAAGGCGGGAGAGGCAGTTATGTATTCTCCTGAGTTTTTCAGGGATGATGGATATATTGTTGTAGGGAAAATTGATACTCCAAGAAGAACAGAACACAAGGGTTCAAATATTGAAGTTAAAACAAAGTTCTCGACTGAAAATCCAACCAATTACTACAATTCTAATTTTGATAAGAATGATTATGGATTCACTCCAAACAAGGTGGATTCAATATTAGATGTTCCATCTGCTAAATCCAATGAATTACTAAATACTTCAACTCGTATCTCCTCATTCAAATATGAGCCTGAAGATTACAACTTCTTACCATCAAATGATGTTCTTAAACTGACTGAAACAATTGTGGATAAGACCCCCTCAGCCAATCAAGGTGTAAAAACTATTGCCGCTATGGGTCTGTTATCAATTGGTTTTTATACCGTTTTGAGGTCAGTAGGAAAAAGGAACTAAGCGATATGCTTAAGTATCAGAAGCAAAAATAATAATGTAAAGGTGATGCAAAGAATGTTTAATCCTGTCAGACAAATCGGAAATACGGTGTTGCCTAAATTACCACCACAACCAAATATGCCTAAGTTCCCTGAGTTTAATCTTGCGGCAGATACTTTACCTGCATATAACGCTACATTGAACTCTATCGTTCCAACAGGGCCAAGACCAAGCGGAGATTTCATGCCTAATATTCCTGTTTTGAGAATCCCCGAATCAAATATTGGTGCTGAGAACCATTTACCTACGCTACAATTTAACAGGTCAGTTCACCAAAACTTCGGTGGCGACCCAAGATTTGAAGCACAACAGATGGCTCACAGACCCACTAATCCAAGAACTTTAGGTGTTGCACCACAAGTTAAAATTGCACCAACCGCAAGAAATGTTAATGTTTTTGAAAAGCAAGTTATTCCAAAGGCAAATATGCCTCACATGGCTGACTTTAGAAAGATGATTAGGCCAACAGGTCAAGTCACACTTCATGCAAAGACTGTTCAGCCTCCTGTCAGGGGTGCTGACTTTGGAGGACTCCTAAGTTCCACATCCAACCTCAATGGATTCGGACAAACTCCGGGCAGACGCTTTGGCGCAGAATCATTCCTAATCAATGTTTGAAGGTGAGCCAAATGGCGAAATCCTCTTTCAAAACTGAAGAAGTAATGACTCTTTGTGATTCAGGAGTGGAAGCATACATAAAGAATAAAAATAAGGCCGAAGTTTCAAACCGACTAAATGAGGGTATGACAGGGGCAGTTTTCGCAACAGGGCTTTACCTTCTATTTGGAGGCGTTAATCAATTTAATTACAAGATGGTTCTTGCACCATTCTTAGCAGGTGCGGCCTATTCAGCAGTAGGTATCATGCAAACTAAAAACAAAGATACTGATTATCGGATGGCGTTTGAACAAGTGTGTAGTAATGTAAGAACGGAGAATGATGAAGATGCCGATGAGTGATGCAATCACTTCAGCACTAAGAGATGCAAGAGATAGAGGATATGCACACTTCACATCTAATTCGGATATTAACCAAACCACAAGAATCATCTTGAATCGCTTAAGTGCATTAGAATCCTCACGCCCTGAAATTGTTGAAACAAGCGGTGTTGGACTCTCTATTGACCCTTATGCCGTTGTCGCATCAATGGCTCAAGCGGCAAACCAAATTGACGAACAAAATGAATCGGGAATGGCGAATAGAGATATTGATGATGTTAATTTAACTGATGAAACCCGAAGATTGGGGTGGGGGCTACAAGCCATTTTTGGAGTTCATGCACTTGTTAAAAAGGAGAGAGATGGCGTTGAACTTGAAGTTTTTCAATGGAGAGTATCAGGATTGCCTCAATCAATAGAATCTTGGTATGTTCTGTATAATACGCTTAGAGTCAATCTTGCACCAAGAATCACAGGTATGGATACTGAGTCAAAAGAACAATTCTATCAAGCATTTACAAAACACATTAGAGATAATACAAGCGTTTCAAGAATGATAAGAAGAAACCGAGATTTAAGAGATGATGCTAAACAAGCAAGCAGGGATTGGATTCAATCGGTGGACTCAATAAGATATAAGAGAATTGCTGATGATATTGATGAACAAGCAAGAATAGCCTCAACAGAATTAAACCCATTTGGTGTGTGAGGGTGGTGAATAGTTATGATTCAAGAAAAAAGAATGAAACTATTGCAGAAATCCGCAAGCAAGGTTATTAAACTATCGGATGGCCGATGGGGAATTATTTTCCCAAACAAAAGAAATGCAGATATTTTTGCTAATTTTCTAAAGCACTCAAAACTAAATCCAACACTAATACACCAAACGAAATATGGTTATGCTTTCAAGTATGACGATGTATCCTCTATTAAGGATGATGTGTGGCCTAATGGTTTGATTCCCCCTACATATAATGTTGAAATACATGGAACGATTTATTTGGAATGGGATAACTTAAACTATGTCAATTATATGCCCTCCCTCAAGAAAGTATTCATCGAAGAGTATCAACGGATAGGTGGAGGAGGTATCAACATGAAAGACCTCAAAGTTCCTTATCCTGTTGATTTTTTCGCAACCGATAAGAAGAAAGAAGGAATCCCCGTTATGACTACGATTAAGCCTAATGGATGGATAACTCACACAAACATTCCTCAATACAAGTTCACCTCCTATATTTGGTATCTAAATCCTGTGACGGGAAGTTGGACTACGAAGCAAACTAAAGGATTGCGCTCTATGAAGGGAGATAGAATTGGAGATTTCATAACTAAAGAAGTTCGAGCAGGTAAAATCACTCATCGGTCTGATTAAACGACACCTTTAACAATCAGAATTATTGATAGAACAATTATGATGTCAGGGAAACCCATAGGCTATGCACTTTTGATCCTCTCACTTGTTGGATATGGTATTTACCGATACAATGATATGGAGGCAACTAAAAAAGCGGCAGAAGGTGGATGCGGTTGCTCTAAGCGAGTCGTAAAATCTGCGCCACCTGCTGACTCTCAAGTAATCCAAAAGGGCAGTTGCTCAAGTTGTGGGCCAAGAGTTGCAGTTTATAATCCTCTTTTGATTCACCCTATGTTCGACCCTAATGAATATCAAACTAAAGACCTCAACAATATGGGTCAGCCTGTTAATCCTTACACTTACAATCCTTATACTCAATCAAGAAGAAGTTTGATTGTCAGTAATCTCGGAGGTGGAATCTAATGGCTATCAAAGATTACATGAGAGAAGGTTTTGATATTCACCGAGAGGGATTCCCTGACCGAGCAAACTATTATATTCAGAAGGGCAAACACACAATAGAATTAGATTATGACCGAAGAGTTAATAGGAATAGGCGATTTTCGGACTATCCTTATCACTACACAGGCACAGGCGAAAGTTGGATTCCTGAAGCATACTTTGATACTCTTGAGGAGGCTTTGGAGTGGTTTGATGGGCAAATTGATGGTGGAAGAGTGTTTAATGATTTTGAAGGGTTTGAGGCTGAAAGAAAAGTCCGAACTATGTCGGGCAAACCTCACACTCCAAGAACATTAGTCAAGGACAAAAATATCACACCAAAAGAGGCGGCAAAGAAAATGAAATTAGAAGCAGATGAAGGAACTTTTTATGATGAAGGCAGAAGTGCCGCAAGGATGGTATTTATGCCTGAGATGAAAGATAGAGAATCTTTTGGCCTTATGGATAGTGAATATATGATTCAATTCAGCCTCAAACCTGATGAACTTATTGCTGAGATGGAAAACGGCTCAAGCCGATACAATCAGTTTTCATGGGGATGGGGTCAAGAGTGGGATAAACTCACAAGCGAATATATGCTGAATCCTGATGAATATTCTAATGAAAGTTATCAAGACGAAGATTTTTACAACCAATCTGCTGAAGAGTTTGAGGGAGAGTGGATGGGGGTTGCACCATTCCAAGAATATTTCCCTGATGAGAAGGAACTTTTTAGTTGGGGTGGCTTAATTGCGCTTGGTATGGCTACATTGATTGGATATGAAGGATACCGAAAATACATGACTAAGAATGCTGAAACTTTTGGTGCAAGCGAGGCTTGTAGCGAAGATGCTGACTGTCCTGAAGGAAAGGTTTGTGTTGATGGAAAGTGCTTGACTATTTGTGTTGATGATGGAGATTGCCCTTCATGGATGGAGTGTCGAGATGATTTGCACCCAACCGAAAAGGTATGTGGAGAGGACAAGACCGATTCAGATGAAAACCCATTTTCAGACCTAATCAATAGAAGAACTGATGAAGATGAAAACCCAAATGATTCACCATCGAATACTAAAGAAACTTATTCAACCACTACAAAGGCTTTATTCGGAGTAGGAATTGTCGGTGCTATCGGCATCGGTATTAAAGTTTTGGGTGGAATGCAAGATGGAGGCGAGTGAATATGTGTAATAATTGTGGATGTAATGTGAATAGTTTTGATTATGAAGGTGAAAATGACCCTGATTTTGATGAATCAAAGGCAGATAGAAATAAAGACGGTAAGATTTCCGATTGGGAACGAAGCGTAGGAAATGCAGTTGCTAAATCTATGCGAGAACAAAA
>JAAHTG010002026.1_pt1 | contig 12340 bp, 9 predicted proteins | sample 6116081 | NCBI WGS metagenome assembly JAAHTG01 (sample SAMN13939989, study PRJNA603662) | sponge metagenome | isolation source: marine sponge | host: Mycale hentscheli | place: New Zealand | collected 2005
ATGATTAGTTAAATCACTAATCATTTGCATATAATCTATATTTTGAGAATATGTTGCGTTTTCGTTTAAATTTTCATTAACAGAGGGTCTTAAAATTGAAAATATTTCTGATTTTTCTTTAACTTCATCAGGTAAAAATTTAATAAATTCTTCTTCTGATTGGTCTAAAGCTTTTCTAGCATTAGTACCACTCATATTAGTGTTAAATGTGGGCATTACTTTAACTTCAATATTTGGATATTTTTTTTCTAAATTAGAAGTTCTAGAAGTTACATCTTTCATATCATCATCTCTACCTTCTCTATAACCAATAACAAAATAAATTTTATCTTGTGGGTTGTCTTTAGCTAAACGTAAAATATCACCAATTGGGGATTTAGCTGGAGTTATTTTAACTTTATTAGGTAAATATTGTTTATATATATCCCAAACTAAAATAGATTCTGTTTGATCAATTCCATCACGTACCTTACTACCTACATAAATAATAAATTCATCAATTTCAGGGAATTCATTAAGTGCATTTTTAACTATTTCAAAATGACCTCCTGTTGGGGGTTTAAAACCTCCTCCATATGCTGCTATTATTTTACCCATTAATAAATTGTTTTAATCTCATTTGTGCTTCTTCTTTAGATACTGTATATTCAATTACATCATATAAAAACTCATCACTTAACATATCTTGAATTTGAGCATTTAATTCTGCTTTTTGTTCTTTAGATTTTTTTTCTTGAGCTGGTGTTTTAGGTTTTGTATTTTGGGGTTTAATAAGGAAGTTTGTTTAAATGAAGCAGCTGTACCATCTAATACAAATGATTCTTTACCTTCAATAGTAGTTTGTATTTCACCTTTAAATTCTTTATTAGCTGCTGCCATTGCTTTAGCTTGCTCACTTCTTTCTTCAGGTGTAGCATTTTTAAGATCTAAAGATACATTAGCTTGTTTAAGTTTACTAATAAAGGCATTATCAACATTTAATATTTTTAAACTACCTAAATCTAAACCACGTAAAACAAACCCTTTACCAGCACCTGGGGCACCTGCTAATATAATTGCCTTAGGTGTTTTAGTTGATTCTTTTAATAATGTTACTAGTGATATCATAAATTAAAGATTTTATTATAAATATTATAATTTTCTTTTAGCTGTGGTTTTAAATTCAGTAAATACAGGTTTATGTTTAGGAAATTCTAAATCAAATAATCTTTTTACTGTCTTAAATATATCAATATTTTCTTCTTGTGTGCGTTTTGATTCATACATCTCCCATCCTTTACCTTGAATTGCACCTTCTTTAGGTCCCCTTTTAGATGATTTTAACCATAACACACCATAACGATCTGCTTTTTTACCAAAACACTCTTCATAACATTTACCATAAATAGCTGTTTGTAAATCATATGTTGTTTGTAAATGATTAGATGTTTTAAAATCAATAATCCATAATTCATTATCAATTTCACAAACCATATCACAAGTACCTGCTACTTTAATTTTATCTGAAAATAAATGTACTTCTGTTTCGATTAATGTTGGGTTATAAGTTTCCCAAAAATCAACAAATTTTAAAAACATTTGCCATACATCAGGATTGTACATTGGGATGCCATTTTGTAAAAAATTTAATTCTTTACCATTTAAATAATCTTCACACATTTCATGCACTTGAGTTCCTTCTTCTGATGCTTTTTTTACTATCCAGTCAGCACTATATCCTACTTTTTTTAACCAATCTTGAAAAAATTTTCCTTTTGGGTAACAACTTAAAACGTAAGTTATAGAAGGGTAATACTTACCATTTCTTCTATAATACCTTGAATCTGGGAGGGTAATTTGTTTTGCATCATCACTAATCTCTAAAATCCTATTATAAGATTTTTTGATGTTTCTTTTACTCATGCTAATTGTAATTTTTTTTCCATTAAATCATATTGGGTTAATGGAACGGTAGTTTGAATTAATTTTGTGAAATCGTTAAATCCCATATCACTAGGGTCTTTCCCTTGAAGTTCTACCATGTATACTTCTTTACCTTCATTTATAAATTCTTCTGCGTATTTTATTGATTTTTTTATTGCGTCAGAATCTAATGCTATATATATTTTTTGGACTGTTGATTTTACTATTTTTTTCATTAAAGCACCTTGTACATTACTTCCTAATAAAGGAATTGCATTTCTCTTAATAGCTATAGCATCAAAAGGGCCTTCACATAATACTAAAGGTAAATCCCAATTAATAAATAATTCAAATGGAATTATATTTCGGGATGCTTCTGGGTTTTTATATTTTTTATATGGATCTTTTTCGAATGATCTTCCTGTAAAATAATTTAATTTTCCATTTTCATCATAAGAAGGTATAATTACCATGTTACTATAATTACCATATTCACAATATCCTAAATTATATTTATCTACATCTTCTATTGTTATTCCTCTATTTTTTAAATAATTCCATGATTTTTTTCCTATTAAATCTGTAGAGTTAGGATTTATTTTTTTAAAATCATCTGGTAATTTTAAATTTGTTTCTTTATTTTGTACTTTATATTCTTTTTCATCATCTACTAATTTATATAATTCTGTAAATTTATCTGATGATGCTTTTAACTGTTTAAATAAAGTAGATATTCTAGTACCTTTTTTTCCACATACCCAACAATGCCATGGATTATATCCTTTTTTATTTTCTGAAAAATTTACTTCTAATTTTGGTTTTGGGTGATTGCAAAAGGGACAAGTATAAGCTTGATTGCCTCTTGCAGTTCTTTTTCCAGTACCTAGTACGGAATTTACCAAATTTACTAGTAATTCATTTATCATAGCCGTTAATATACGAATAATAATTCGCTAATCAAAGTCTTTTGTGAAGAATTTTCCAAGAATATTATCATTCCAAAATTCATCTGGTTTTTCTAATGCTTGATATACAAACAAATATTTAGATTCATAATATGTTAATAATTTTTTGCTTTGACAAGCTATAAGTATTTGTCTTTCCCAGTTTTCAGGAGGTTCAGAGATTACTAATTCTCTCATTTCTTTATTTGAACCAAAATAAGTTTTCCAATCTGATTCTTTTACTGCTAATTTGTAAGATGGTCTTCTACCTACAACTCCCTCGAATTTTTTTAAATCTTTTTTACCTAATCTTACTTTACGTGTAAAAAATAATATTTTTTTTCCTATATATTTTTTACCTGTTGGCAAATGGGTTATAACGTATACAAACCCATAAGTCTGATCTGGGAAGTCGTTTATTTCTGTGACTTCCTCATTCATATATGTCCAGTTTATCATGTGTCGAAATTTACTACAAATGTTGTATCTGTATAGAGAGAAATAGGTATAGGTTGTGATAGTTTTCCTACTGCAACTAACTGATATAATTCATTATATAAACCAATAGTAGTTACATAGGGACTAAAATATGATCCTGTTGCAAAATCATAATAATTTTCATCCTGATTTAGATTGCTTGAATAATTTGAAATATCTTGAAGAGTTAAAGTAAAATCAATTTTTCCTGTAGCATTAGGTATAATTTGTCCTCCTGCTCCACCTGGTATTAGTTGGGTCATATCTAATCTTATAGTATCTCCTACTAAATAGCTTCTTCCAGTAGTAGTTGTAGTAATACCATCAACTCTTCCAGCAGAGTCTATAATTACTTCAGCTTGACCCCCTACTCCTATTCCAGTTAAAGTAGTATATGATAAAACATAAGTACCAGTATCTCCATTATCCCCATATGTACTATCAGTTATAGATGAATTAGGGAAAAATAATTGATTTGTTATTTGTGATAGTTGACCAGATGGTTTTAATGCTGATGGGTTTGTTGTATATGAATATTCATTATCTCTAACAGTACATTTATATTGATTTTCTCTAATTGTAATTGAAGAAGAAAATGAAATTGATGCTGAATCAAGGTTTCTATTACCGGTGTTTGGTGGAGTTGTTCCTACAGTAGCACCTGCATCCTTAGGAAAACCACTTAAATCCCCTCCCCCACCCCCTCTGACAACACCCCTTCCTTGTTAATAAAATATTTGTCCTATCCTACCAGTAAATACAACATCTCCATTTGAATTTGATTGTGTAGCTATTAAATTTCCTTCTCCATCATCATGTACAAAGCTTTGTGTGAAATTTCTAGATGAAGTATAAACAAATTCAAAAGTACTACATGGAATTTTTTCACCATAAAGTTTTGAAGGTATTGATATTACAGAAGGACCTACAGCAGATAAAGATGAAGAATATTTTGCAAAATCTCGATTTTGCGTGATTGATGATTGTAAAAAATTATCAAATCTAGGACCGGTTTTTATTCCCGTAAATGAATTATATTCTGATGTAACTCCAGGTATTAAGCTAGCTGTAGATACATTATCGCCTGTTGAAGATGTTAAATAATTACTATAATATAATTGTTTAATATTACCAAATACTAAAGAACCTTCTACTAATGATGTATATCCTGTAGGAAATGATCCAGAAATATAAGGACCTTGTCGTGATTGATAGTATTCTATTCCAACATTAGAAGCCGTTATTTCACTTCCATTAAAGCTAAAATTTTTATTAGCATAAAAGGGAGTTATTACTACTTGGTTGGTATTAAATTGTTTGAACGCAGCCATCCATCTTAGAAATCTAATTTAACTCTTACAAGTAATTCTTTAGTAAAATCTTTTTCCAATGGTCTAGATAATTTAGCAGTTGCTAATAATTCCTGAGATTGATTGTAAAGACCTACTGTTGTAATGTAAGTAGTTGGATTTTCTATAAATGAATCAAATAAAATAGCTCCGGTTGATGATGATATAAATGATGGATTTGCAGAATAATTATATTCACTATTTCTAGCTCTACAAAAAATAAAATCACTTGTTAAACCTTCTTTACTATTTAATGTAAATCCTGTTGGAGCTGTAGGTGTTAAACCTCCTCTACTTAATGCTTGAATTAATAAACGAGGATTTCCTCCATTAGCATCATAAGCATCGTAGGATCTACTTGTTGCTAATGCTATACCTCCATCATTAATAACACCATCTAAAGCTTCACCATTTAAAATCAATAAATTAACATCAGGTAAAACCCAACCGTAAGATCCAGAACCAGGTGTCCAACCATCTGCTTGATTTGAACCTGCATATCCTTGTGCTACTACACCTGCTGATCCTGATATAATATTATAATACCTACCAGCATCTGAAAATTGAGCTACTGGGTTTACTATACTATCATCTGTTAAGATTAATTTATCTGCAGATGCTGCTGTTGATCCTGATAAACATAATGTCCAAGTTCCTGGTAGTATTTGTTGTTTATACCTTGCTCTTTCTAAGTTTATAACATAAAAATAAGATGATGAATAATTACCAAATATAAATGATGCATTTTCATCTCCTAATACTAAATTTCTATACTGACCATAATTAGTTCTTGTAGGAGAAACTCCCGTAACTAAAGGGTTTAAAAATTTACTTCCACTACCCACACTATCACAATAAACAGTGTCAAATTGAATTTCTGCTGTTGGATCAGTTGATGCTGTTTGATAAACAGTAATATAATAAGGAGCAGCAGCACTTGCTATTTGTGCTGAACTTGTGTTATATGATCTTAAAGTTGGAGCGTTATTACTCCACATAGGAGAAGTAACTGAATCTGTACTAATGACTACTTCGTCACTTGTTAAAGGTATATATGCTCCTCTGTTATTGTCTGCCATATCTAATTTTTTAAGATGTCGTTGTTCTTGTTATTCTTATTGGGGCTTGCACTCTAGCTCCACTATCTAGTCCTACTACTGTTAAAGTTGCATAAATTATAGAATTAGTACCAAATAATATATTATCTCCAGTTCCAATAATAGTTAATGTTGATCCTATTACAGTTTGAGAAACTGCTGTACCATTTGTAATTATACTATTTGCATTTTGATTATCTAATGAAATTTTTGCATCTGAATCTGCTCCTGTAGCTACAAACCCAGTTCCAGGTTTTACTACTCTAACATCTGAAATTGTAAATGAATATCCTGATTGTTCTGATGTTCCTGTTGATGTATTTCCTAAATAATTTAAAGTATTAGGTATTATAGTTTCTTGACCTAATTGAGGTATTTTCATATCTTGAACACCTGCTATAATAGGCATTACTTGAGTTCCTCTAGGTAAAGTAACTAACTTATATTTCATCATTTGGGTTTCATCAGGAAATGCTTCCATTAAAGGCATGTTTTGAATTGCTTCTCCATAAAAAGCTGAACCTGATGGATGATTTGGATTATATAGTGTATAATCTATTTCGTCATCAGATAATGCAAATTGTGTTATATTGAAGGAACCATCACCTTTTGCTAATAATTCTCTTCCCTTATTAGTTAAAATAGCATCTACGGTTACTACCTGATTGTTTAAATATCCCATGTTATCGTATTTTATTTATAAATATATAATTTTTTTGTTTTTATTCCAAGTTTAAATTTAAGATGATTGAGTATCTGCAGAATCTGCAGCTGTTGAATCACCAGGGAATGCATTTTTCTGTCTTAATTGATTAATAATGTTTAAAGCATTACTAATTTGCACTTCACTAAAATCTTTAGGTATTAAAAATCCACCACCAGTTTGTGTTAAAAATCCTTGAGAACCTATAGTAGTAGGTGTATTTTTAGTCATAACTTTTTGTTCATTTTCAACTCTTTTTATATGTGTAAATTTAGTTATTTCACCTCCAGGCAAACCTTCTAAAACTTCTTGAGGATTTCGATAAGTTTTTATAAATGTAGGTATGTCTAAAGCTATTTCTCCTGTTTTTTGAGGTTGATATGCTTGATCAATACCCCCACCACAACCTGGGTTTATCGCAGCATATACTGAAAAATTATTTGCTAAACCTCCAGTATTTAACATAGTTGAAGTTAATGTAATTACAATATCATTTAATTGAGTTGCACCAAATAATAAATTTATTGTACCTGCAAGTATTGTTATTGTATCTCCTACAGCATATCCTCCATTTCCTAAAGTAGTAAATGTTATTCCTGATGCTACTATTTCATAAGGTGATCCAGGACCTTGTGATCTGTTATCTGATACTTGTGAAGCTAATTGTATTGTTCCTCCTGTTCCGCTACCATTTGTTGTAAAGGTAGATGTAGTTTGTACGCCTGGGTTAAAAGAAAAGGTCCCTAATGAATATCCTGATGGGAATTCATTTAATGGTGATGAAATTACATCATTATTAGTTGGTCCAGAACCTATTACAAATGTACCATTAACAGGGGAAAAAGTAGAAGATGTATAGAAAAAATTCTGTACTTCTTCAATTAAAAAATCTTCAATAAAATCAATAGATTGTGATAAATCAGCAACTACATCAGATAAAATTTCTTTTGTTCCTTCAACTCTAAATATATCACCTCTTTCAATTAAAAAGGGTTTTGCATTATCTTCATAAGTAGGACAACCAGATGCTGATGGTGCCCACTGATAATAATTCTGTGGATTTGATGCATCTATACCATCATTTATCCATGTTTTTGATTCAGAAACATTATTAAAAGGACATTCTAAAGGAGGTCTAACTGATTGAGAAGCTACCATTTGGTTGTAAGTATGCATAACTGCTAATTGAGGACCTGATATTGCTAATTTATTTTCATCAGGCATACCTTCAAATCCAGAGTCTGGATTATCATCTGAAAATGGAACGTAAAAAGAAGATATCATACCTGCAAAATTTACAGATGTTCCTCCTGGGAAAGCTGTTCTTCTAGATGTTGAACTCCCACTAAGTAAAAATCCAAATTGTTGACCATCACCTGTAACCTGACTAGCCGTTACCATTTGAATTGTTTGACTATCTTGAGCTACTCCTATAGTATTTGAATTTAGAATATTTTCTTCTGTAAGTGTAAACTTTAAGTCTCCAGTCATACCAAAATATCTAGGGCTAGCATTAATTACAGATGCTGGTATGGTTATAGTATCTCCTGCTTTATAATCACGAGCTTGTGTAGCTGTTCCTACAAGATTTGGTTCATCCCAAAAACTTGAGTAAAAATTAACCCCCGTAATTTCTCTTTGAGCATTTATTCTTGATATTTCTATGAGTCCTTGAGATCCAGCTCCATCATTATCTATAGAAGCATTATTTAATGAAATTAATGCATTTAAATTACTATTAAAATCATTAATTGAAGAATTTATAGTAGATTGAACACCAGATCCACTTTCTAAAATATTAGCACTATTAAGTGATCCTGTTAATGTTCCTACATAACCAAATGGTGGTAAGTTTCTCATAGTTGAAGCTACTAAACCAGGAGAACCATCTTTTATTATTTTTAAATTCTTAGTAAGTGATTTTTTACCTAAATTATAAGAGTATCTGTTAGAATTAGTTAATATAGATCTTGCGTTTGAATTTAAAGTTAAATATTGTATACTTCCTCCTTCTAAATCATAATCACCTACTTGTATTGTTTCTAAATCAATAGTAGCAACATCTGTAGTGTTGGTTGGGGTAAAAGAAACCCCTATCTTTCTATCTGGCTCAAATGTAGATGATACCCATTTTTTATGTTTATTAGAACCATCAATGTCTATAGAATTTGGTGTTATTTCCCTTCCTGCAATAGAAGTTGTAGGTACTACTATAAGAGAATCAATAGTAAATTCTCTTGAATTATATAAATTAAATTGTTCAAATGACCTATTAAAATGTGCTATATATTTAGGGTGTTTATCTATAACAGCTGTTCTTCTACTATTTACTTTATCACCATCCCAACTTCCGGTTTCACCATTTAAAAAAGAAGTTGCAACACTCGAAGAAATATTTTGTAATTGGCGATTATAAGGAGATGCTGGTAAGGTTTTTACTGGTCTTACAGATCCTGATGGTGTAAAGAAGTTGTAATTTAAACTTTGAATAGTAGTACCTCTATATGTAGGATTTAATGCTGCTAATGATGTATAATTACTATCTGCTAAAGATGCTTTAGTAGATGATGAGTATTGATTATACATAACATCAATTATACTTTGTAAATTTTCAGGGTATGTAGTATCGTAATAAGATAATAAATAATGATTTGTACTTTTTCTACCAATTTCTACATTATTATTTATTGGGTTATAATCTGATGTTTCAAATACAATACTTTGGGTATTTAAAATATTAAATGAAGATGATAATATATTATAATCCCATTCTATAGGAGATTGTGGTTCTTCATATATTCCTCCTACACCTTTAATATTTATTTGAACAATATTACCTACTAAATCACCATCGGCTTGAAATCCTAATGAGTATTTTTTATCTAAATTATCCCACTCTTGAAGAGGTGGGAGGAATTGGAATGAAAATGAAACTGCGAGTGAAGATGCTTGTGATAAAGAACTAAGAGGTCTTCCATTATTACTTATAGGATTAGAATAATATGCAAAAGATATAGGATCATAATTTTGTCCTATTAAACCTACAGTTTGTCCATTATTAGCATTTGTAGTAATATTAGCTCTATAAGAAACTTCATAAGTTTGGAATGGTAAGATTTCTGTAGATGTTGCCCTAAAAAGTGATTGTGAATCTTCTGGATGTAAACCTGTAGTATCAAAATTAAAAGAATTTGCACTAGTTACTGTAAAATAATTATTTGAAGATTGAGTAACATTTGTTAAATCTTTAAACACATCGGAACTAACTGCCATAACTGATGATGGAGGTACTGATTTAAACGGGTTAGATTGAGTTATTAATGTATTAAAACCACTACCACTATATTCACCATCGTAAAATTCTTCTTGATAATTTTCAACTTCACTTACTACTCCTAAAGTAGTTATATTATTTTTTATGTAAGATTGAATTGAAGGATCATATGAAGATGATATATCACCTGCTGGTGTTTGAACATCTAAAGGAATTGGTGGGTTTTCATAATCGTAAGTTTTTATTACTAACTCATTAATATTAACATTACTTACTAAATTCCCACTATTAAAAGCAAAAAATGCAATTGTCTCTTCAGGTATTATATCTATAAGAGGGGTTATTACAGATCCACCTGCAAAACCATTTGACACATTTCCCCTACTTAATTCTCCTCTTAAAGATGATGATACAATTAAATCAAGACCAGTTATAGAATTTGTTTCTATATAAAGAGAAATATGAGCTTTAACGGGTTGGTTAGATTTTAAAAATAGTCCATTAGGTAGTGCACCAAAATCATAATTTCGTTCACCATATAAGTTACCATTAGGATTAGTTGCTGTTCCAAAATCTGTAGTAGATAAAACATTTGCTAAATTTAAATATCCTCCAATTGGGATTACTCCTCCTATTATTCTTCTTTGTGAAAAATACCCAGATTGAGAAACTTCAATATTATATCTATTTACACTTCCACCTGCTCCTCCTTCAATGTCAGATATTTCTATACTTCCAGTTAATTCTAAATTTTTAGTAGTTAAAGGTATATTTTGAATAGCGTAAGATTGCGTAGTAACCATATCTACTTGTGGTTCTCGGTATCTATTACGCTCAAGCATGTTTTGTTTAATTACAACACCTGTAGATACACTAGTACGTGCAGGTACGTAATTCTTAATTGCTTTAAATAGAGAATCATCAAAATATTTTATCAATCTTAAATAATCAAAAACATCACTTCCTACATATTTTCTAAAATACTCATTTGATATTTTATTTAACTCAGGATATGAATCCGCAGATTGAGATCTAAATCTAGGGTCAGCTATAGCATTTTGTATAGCACCATAACCTAAGGTTTGAATTATATCATCGTTTATTTCATCTTGTGGTGAAAATGCTACTTCTAAAGTATTTATATTTTCTGTGTAACTTTGACTAATAAAAGGATCTTTTTGTATGCTTACTAATTCAGACAATGCTGTTCCAAAGTTTAAATTTTCTTGAACCTGAATTTTATTTGAAATTCTATTTCTGATTCCTATTGAAGGTTGATCTAAAAAGTAAGTTTCAACATTTTGTTTACTATAAGTTCTTTTAATAGAATTAGCTTCATATTGAACATAATAACTTGATGTAGTTGTATTATTAGCTGGATTTATAAAGGATGAAGTAATATACTCAGGTGCTGATCCTGTTATAGCTGGATGTAATGATGATAATGATTCTGTATATTGAGTAAGCTGTGATGCTGTATAAACACTTTCCAATTCATTACCTAGAGGAGCTCTAAAGTTTAATATATCAAATGAAGATTCTGATCCTGTTATATTATTTCCTTCAATAGATTCAGGATTCATAACAGTATCATTAAACACTGATTCACTTATAGCATTAGAATAATATCTAAATTCTTGGAAAGATCCTGAAAATCCAAATCCTGCTTCATTAGTAATAAAACCATTACTAATTCTAGAACCGTTTAATCTACCTCCTATATAAACCCCATCTAATTCATTAACTCCATATTTATTCCAACCATGATTTATAGATTCTGATATATATCCTCCATACAACCCCGTACCATATAAACCTGTTCCATAAAGTCCACCAGATGATGAATCAAAATTAGATATACTAGTTGAAGCTTCAAATCCTATACTATTACCATCCCACCCATCATATAATTTATTCTTAGCATATAGTGTGTAAGTTGTTAAAGCTGTATCTGTATTACTATGGTTGTCTCTTTGTAGTAAAACAGTCCACCAACCTTTATCAAAAAATGGTAAATAAATAGGATCAGATTCTACTACTCCTCCATCGGCTGCTGCTCCAGACATATAAAATTTTAACTGTCCAAAATCTCTATAATCACTATTTGAAGATCCTGAGTAAGATCCTGATGTAGATCCTGTGTAGAATAATGCTATACCCCAATCAAATTCATTATCATCTGTTCCATTAGATTTTTTAACAGCTAATGATTGACTTGTAAAATTTCCAGCATATGATGATGATGGATATCCTGTTGTTTTAAATCTAAAACCAACCCCATCTGGTACTATATATTCAGTTTCTGCTATATAATTTCTTTGTAATGGCATCCAAGGAACAATTGCTGATGCACTTGCTCTGTAAGAATTAGCTACAGGAGTATAAGCATAACTGTACCTTCTATACCATAAATCATAGTCATCAGTTTCATCTTTATTTTTACCCCCAAATTCGTTTATTCTTAATATTGTACTAGGTATGCCCCAAATATTAATTAATTGTCTTAATCCAGCTATAGTACCTTTCTTTTTTACAAGATAAGCCATATTATGATAAAGACGTTTAAATATTTCTTTACTTACTTTATCTATTGG
>JAAHTG010002028.1_pt1 | contig 12324 bp, 12 predicted proteins | sample 6116081 | NCBI WGS metagenome assembly JAAHTG01 (sample SAMN13939989, study PRJNA603662) | sponge metagenome | isolation source: marine sponge | host: Mycale hentscheli | place: New Zealand | collected 2005
GCCGCGAAAATCAGTCGGCCCCCACATGGTTGCATACATTTCATCGTTGCCCGCCGGGCCGCCAGCACGGTGGCCATGGTCAGTGCAACGACCAACCCGGCACATGTGGCGGGCATAAAATTCATCAACGGCGGAACGGTATTCATCGCTTTCCATAGTGGTGTCATTTTGATGTTTGCGCAGAATTTCCTGTGTCGCTTTCGGCAGTGCCATTATCCAACGCGCACCGTCCGCGTTCCATACTGGCGTTGAAATAAGCGGGCTTGAAAGAATGCTAGCGATCAACCCTTTAGGCGTGCGAACCGCATATTCAGCCGCCACGGTGCCACCCCAACTGTGACCAGCAACAATGACTTCTTTCAGGTCGAGCGCCGCACGAATGTGGTCAATTTCATCCACAAATCGTTTGGTGTTCCAGTTTGCTCGGTCGCCTGGCCGGTCCGAGTTTCCAGTACCAAGCTGGTCATAAAGGATAACAGGATAACTGTCCGACAGCGCCACATAGGGCATGTTTCCGCGGTGGGTACCGCCGGGGCCGCCGTGTGCGACAATGATGGCAGGCTTTTTGCCCAAATGTCGAGCGCCGTTCAGCCGGTACCATATGCGCCCGCCATCCACATCAATATAACCTGCAATCTCCGGATCTTGGTGGGCAAAAACAGGGTTTACACCCGTAAAAACCAACAATAGCCCAATAACCACAGTTCTGATAAACACGTCCGTCTCCCTTGTGCCATGATCCATATTTCATTCGCTCAACAGAGGCTATTTCACACTAGGTGCTTTACCAACAGCTTTATTTGCAGACGGTACAGTGCCTTTAGTGGTCAAATATTCCCGCATTCCATCAATATTCATTCATATTCTGCTAGTATTCCCGATGAGACTTCAAAAGACTTCGCTGTGTTATCAAAGACTAAAAGCCCAACAAGGGCTCAGAATCGCTAAAATAGCAGGAGACCAACATGAAGTTTGGTGATTATTTACGACAGAAGCGCGAAGAGTGTGGCTGGACCCAGCCCGAGGCGGCAGCGAAGGTAAAAATTGAACAGTCTTATTTGTCCAAATTGGAGACAGGAAAAAGCTACCCATCGGAAGATATTTTCGAGCGGCTGGTCAGCGCCTACGAGATAAATACAGCGGAGATGACATCAACAATATTCTCCGCGGAGCTGGATAAACTGCGCGAAATAAAGGAGGTGCGGGCAGTTGTACTTTCCCGACAGCAAAATCAATCACGCTTTATGCGCGGTTGGCTCGTCGCCGGAATGGTGATGCTGATGCTGGCCGGGGCAATCCTTGGTCTCGCCTACAGCATCCCAAATGAACCGGTGTATGACTATCACTACCGGTCTGAAGGTATAATCTTCAAAGGTGAACCCCCATTGATTTTCAAATTTTTAGAAGCCGGGGTACCGGACAAAAAAAACCGACCACTGACCGACCGGATCAATTACGATTTTCAGATAATCAACGAGGATCGAGGCGACACTTTCATTGTACCCGTGGAGGGTGGCTATAGGCGATACGAACGTCACCATGTCAAGCCCAAGCAAGGGCCGTCAAAGGTGAGTTGGCATTTCAGCCTCGGTTTCATGCTTGTCTTCGGCGGACTTGCCAGTTTCTACATTGCCCGGCGCTGGAGCTAGTTGACATGAAAACGACGGCGCGAGCCCCTCGGCTCACCAACCCTCAACAGAGGGGGCAGCTGGTTAAACTACACCCAAATCTTCGATAAAACCAAGGGCAAGCTGGCGGTAAAAATCATTCTCGAAACGGCTCTCGCCGAGAAAATGAAAAAAGCGAGCGTCCTCACTCCCGGGCCGCCCGAAATAATTCAGATAATCTGGCTCAACAAGCGCAACAGGCTCCTCTGTATTGGCAAGAACAAAGTTTGATGTCACTTGTTCAGTGCCCCAAGTATTCCAGGACCATCGTTCATCAACCACCAATTTTTCCATCTGACTGGAAAAACGTTCAACAGATTGCCAGTTAGTCGCACCCTTGGCAAAACCGGCAAAACCGGCGCAAGCCCGCATATACTTTTGGTCTGCCACATCCAAGTTCTTCAGTTCTATTTCCGAATGCAGTTGCACGTGCGACAAAGGCAGTGATGCGGCAAAATCGGATGCTTGATGTGTAGGTATCGGAGCATGGCCCATATCTGTTCCCAAAAGAAACGAGCGGTTTCTTTTTATCGCCTGATTGACTTCCGGCAGCGCTGTTCGACAGAAGGTGTCGGCGTCCATTTGGACGACATAAATGGATTGCGACAAATCAACCACATATTTGAGGCGTTCCCAACACGAGCCCTTGGGGCACGCACCTGTGTCGATGTTCTCGATATGCTCAATATGAACACCAGGGACGTGATGTTTTAACTGACGAATGTCCTCGTCCGTTAGACTACCATCATTGACGATATGGACCTGTGCGGGCGCTGTAACGAACTGACAGAAGGACTTGATAGCGGTCAGATACTGGACCACATCCACGTGCTGTAACATGGTCGCAAGTGCAAACCCGTTCTCAGCCATGGTTATAGGTGGCGTTTTATATATATGGCTACATGTTCGATTGAAGAAGGGAAGGCTCAATCGGCGCCACAAAAGTAAAACCCGAGGTGAATGGGTACCCAGTTTACGAAGAATAGAAAGCAACAGAATCATCAAAAATCGCTCTTCTTTTCTAATTTCCAAGTGGCTGCGATTACCCCCAACAGAAATTACTGGTATTACATTCCACAGGTTTCTACAATTCATATATTCTCCAGCATAAGAACAGGAAAGCCGAATGGGACGCCACGCTCTTTTCTCCTATCGATACTCTGATAACCTCGGCGACGAAGTGCAGAGCCTTGCCGCAAAACAGTTTTTACCAAGCATCGATTACTATGTTGAACGAGATGACCTCGACGAAGTCTCGGTAGAAGCTGGAACCAGGATTATCGCAAACGGGTGGTATAGCCACCGCTTTGATACATGGCCGCCAAAAACACGCAACCTGAATCCATTATTCATCGCGTTTCATTTAACGGACAAAATTCGGCCCGCATTCGCTACACCAGAAACAATCGCTTACCTGAAAGAGTATGAGCCTATTGGTTGCAGGGACCATAGTACGATGGAGTTTCTTAAAAGCCACGGCGTCCAGAGCTATTTTTCGGGCTGCCTTACGCTAACCTTACCCAAACGAAACGTGCCTAAAACTAACAAAATAATGTTGGTTAACATGCCAGAAGAATTTGAAAGTTATGTTCCATCCGACCTACGCGGTGATCTGGACGTTGATAATACAGATTATAGATATTTTCAATTGTTGCGCCAACGAATTCGAAACAAGTTGAACATGTCATCTTCCACGGCAACCTTCGGTTATGCCGAGAAGCTATTGGACAAATTTGCCTCTGCAAGAATGGTTGTTACGACCCGCTTACATTGTGCCATGCCCTGCCTTGCCATGGGCGTACCCGTCTATTTTGTAGTGCCCAACCCAGATGACACCCGGTTTCACGGTTTGGTCGAAAATGCAAACTTCCTTTCGCTTGACGACCTGCGGGCGAACCCTGGTTTGATCAATTGGCACGAACCTGCAGTAAGCCCGGGCAGTATCGTTGAACTACGTAAAAACCTGACCCAGACCTGTGAAACCTTTATAAAAACTGGGGAAAGACCAACAATTTAACTGGCTTAAGTCGAACCAAAATTCTGGTGAAATAAGCCCACAAACAGTTTTGATCAACTAAAATATGATCCACTCCTTCAGGAACGCAGGGGCTTAAATTGATTGATCTGGTTAATATTCGCACTTTTTGCAGAACCGTAGAGGAAGGAAACCTGACGGCGGCGGCGAAAGCGTTGCATATCACCAAATCGGTAGCCTCACGCCGCATTCAGGCGCTTGAAGACAGCCTGGACGTTCGCCTTCTTACCCGCACAACCCGCGGGGTAAACCCGACAGATTCGGGAACGCTGTTCTATGAGCGGGGTTTGAAAATCCTTGCTGATGTGGATGATGCTCGCCAGCTGGTCAAAAGTAGCAACGACAATCTGGTTGGCCAACTGCGCATCACCGCACCGCGCAGCTTTTCTGATCTGAACCTGCAAGAACCACTGATGGCCTTTGCCGGTCTGCATCCCAAACTGTCTTTTGATCTGCATTTGTCTGACCAGCGGGTTGATGTGATCGGCGGCGGCTATGACCTCGCCCTCAGGATCGCGCCGGGGCTTGATGACACCAGCCTGGTTGCCAAAAAACTGGCGGCTATCCACACACTGGTAGTTGCCAGCCCCGCCTACCTGAAGGCATACGGCACGCCAGGTTCGCCCGATGATTTGAAACATCATAATTGTGTTTTTTATGCCAATATAGCAGCGAGCGAACAATGGCGTTTCGCAAGCGCCGACAGTGACAAAGCTGTGCGGGTAAACGGATCACTAACCACCAACTCAGGCATCATGCAACTGGCGGCGGTCAAGGCAGGCATTGCCATTGCATCACTACCAAAATTTTTCCTGCACAAAGCGCTAAAAAGCGGAGAGGTAGTGCCAATTTTGCAAAACTGGCAACGGCCGGAAGCGTTTCTTTATGGTCTGTATCCCGAGAGGCGATTGTTGCCGGTAAAAGTTCGCGTGTTGCTCGATTTCCTCGCCAATTGGTACAGCCAGTCCGACAACCAGGCGTGCCTGTAAAGAGCTTCACCGTAGCGGCAAACTCAGATAGAATCTCACGTCTCGGGCAAGTCTCTAAATAGCAATTGACCGTCTTCCTCACGCGCAAACTCTATCATCTGTGCGAAAATTTGCCCGGCAGTAGCGGTTGGATCTGCCGGGTCCAACGGCAGGGTTTTACTCCACAGGTGTACATAGCCGTCAGTTCTGATCACCCTTAAGGTCAGAGATACCTCTTCAGGACCGTCGACAACACTGCCCGCGAGAAGATAGTCAACCGACAACCATCGCGACACGTCACCGATTCCCGGTTGGCTGTCATCATCGGCAAACAGCTCACCCACCGATATCACCAGTATCTTGCCCTGATGCTCGGCCAGCATCGCAACAAAAAAATCGGTTAACAGCTGGGTTTGCTTCGGGACGACAGCAGACGTATCAGCTGCGGTGAACGGTATAACGGCGATGCGGTCCAACTCTCCGGCAGATGGCGCGGTCTTCGGCGGGCCAACGACCAGAAACACTGCAACAACGGCAAGCAACAGAGCGCTGACTGCGGCAATGGCACGCCGCGACGGATGCATAGGCGCACTCTCTGTGCTCGTCGCTGTGGCCTTAAGTCGATACCCGCGCTTTGGAATTGTCTCAATATATATGGGGCTTTTGGAGCTGTCCCCCAGAACCCGTCGAATATCACGGACACAGGCGTTGATCCCGTCATCAAACTCGATGGTTCTGTTGTGCCAGACCCCGTCCCTTATGGCCGCTCGAGTAACCACGGCCCCGCCGGCACCAACCAGCATTGCCAAAACCGCCGCCGATTGGCGCTTTAGCGGCAGGGTTTCACCGCCTCGTGTCAACAGATGGGCATCCAAGTCAAAGCTAAACGGCCCAAAATCAACCATGTTGGGCGATTTTATTCAAAAAGGCTGGTTCATGGTCAAAAGGCTAGCAAAAGCGCCGGCTGAAGTCGATATCTCAGGGCGATACGTAAATCTGACACAGGTTTTCGTGTTCGATTATTTGCAACATAGATTTGCTGTTTACCCGAGTACTGTCACGACAGTGCGAACTCTATATTCATCTCATGCAACCAAACAGGAGAATGATGATGAGTAACCGAAAAATCAGCAAAATAGTCCGCGCGCAAGCTGTTCCCGAAGGCAAAGGCGTCACCGCACTATTGGGCGGTCTGGCCTGAGCGAACTGGACCCGTTTCTCATACTTGATGAAATGGTCATCGGTGCCGATTGTGCAGCGGGAACAAAGTCCAAAAATAAATGACTATTTCGGTGGTGCAGAAACTTTCTCGGACATCCAAAGGGGCGCATTTTTACAAAGTTCTTTTCGGGGTGATCGAGCAACTACTGCTTTTCGCCACAACTGGAACATAAAGTGAACATCATGGACAAACTGTTTCTGTGTTCAACAGATAGGATAGAATTGAACTACCTCTGTTTAATGTAACTTTTCAGTGTTCGATATTAGTGTTACGGGGTTAAGTTTATAGTTCTGCCTATATGTAATAAGAAACATTAGTTTATGAAAAATGACTCCCTCAATGGCGCTGAGCCCAATATTGCAAAAAACGCTATGGAAATTGCGCGTTTGAATCAGGAAATTAAAGGCCTAGTTTCATTATTTAACGCGAATACCGAGCTGGCACGGGCGAAATGCATTGAATTGTTAGCCAGTTACACTGAAATCGGATTTATTCATTATGTATTAGCCCGTTGCCACAACAAAGCAGGGGAGTTTGAACTTGCCGTAGAGAGCTACAACCATGCAATCGAGCTAGAGCCGTCAAACGCTAACTTCCCAAACCATCGGGGGGTTACTTACAAGAATATGGGGCGTGATGACGAAGCATTAAAGGACTTCGAAGAGGCAATATTATTAGACCCGAGTTTCTCAGATGCTCATCACAATAAAGCGATTGCGCTTCTGCAACAGAACAAATTTCGCGAGGCAGTTGTTAGTTTTGATTCTGCATTAAAAACAAACCCTCAATCCTTCAAGTGCCATTACGATAAAGGTATTGCCCTCCGCAAACTGGGGCTTTCGGCTGAGGCTGCCGCAAGCTATCAGGCCGCACTATCTTTGAATCCGAACTATACCGTAGCACATTGTGGGCTTGGTAATGTGTACCGAGATATGGGAGACTTTAAAAAAGCAAGAGAGAGTTTTGAAAAAGCTATTTCTTTGCTGCCTACTTATGCACAAGCTTTTGCAAACCTAGGGGTGGTTCTCGAAGCGTTGGGTCTACATAAAGAGGCGATTATAAATCATAAAAAGTCCGTTGACCTGCAACCTAATTCCGGCGCGTTTTGGGACCTTTATGCCGTCACACTTACTCAGCAGAAACGTTTTGAGGAAGCTTTACCTTGCTATCAAAAGGCGATTGATCTCGGTCAAAACTCCACGTTGGTCTGGAGCAATCAAGCTGCTGCACTGCGTCCTCTTGGCCGATATGACGAGGCTATTTCTAGTTGTAGAATGGCAATTAAACTATCGCCTCAAAATGCAAATGCCTATCTCAATATGGGTAATTCATTCAGAGCAAAAGGGGAATTTGAGCAGGCGATCGCTTGTTACGATCAAGCTATTGAATTAAAAAAAGATGATGCAGCGGCATGGAAAATCCGTGGTGAAGTTCTTTATAGCATTGGCCGATTAGAGGAAGCGGTTGCCAGCTTTAAAATTGCCGCAACTATTGACCAAACCCTTAGCTTTTCTGAAGCTCTAGCACTTCCAACAATCCCTGATTCTGTGGCGGATATTACGAAATGGAGGGCTCGCTATTTAGCCGGAATTCGCAAGCTGGAGCGGTTAGAGATATCCTTGCAGAACCCAGAAAAGTTATTGAATTACATTGCTTTTCATCTCGCATATCACAACATGGACAACAAGGAAATTTTAGAAGCACTTTCTGCTCTGTTTAGAGCGAAAGCTCCAAAACTGAATTATACTGCTCGCCATATTGGCAACGCTGGCTATTTCGTTGCAAAAAATGACCGAACTAGAGTTGGAGTAATATCTGAGTTCCTAGTAGATCATACCATCGGGAAGCTGTATCAGGGTTATGTTTCGCTCCTCGATCCTGAAAAATTCGAAGTTGTACTAATTCGTGGAGCGGATACAGCTCTTGATGCATTTGGCGAAAATTTAAATTCAATGGTGGGCAGATCATTGATGCTCCCCCATGATCTAGAGAAGCAAAAAGCACTAATTTCCGAGCTGTCTTTGGATATATTATTCTACCCGGATATTGGAATGTCTGCCAGAACCTATTTGTTGGCGCACACTCGACTTGCCCCAATTCAAGTAGTCAGTTGGGGGCATCCAGACACGACAGGTATTGATACTATAGATTATTTCATCTCGTCGGAACTTATAGAAGATGATAACGCAGAGAAATTCTACAGCGAAAACCTGATCCGGCTATCACAGTTACCTTGCTACTACAAGCGGCCAGTTCTGTCCGATAAAGTTGCCTCAAAGAAGAGTTTTGGACTTCCTGAAAGTGGCTCATTGTATGGATGTCCTCAGGCGTTATTCAAGTTCCACCCTGACTTTGATGACGTTCTCACGGAAATTGTCACGCTCGATCCGAGTGGACATATCGTATTAATCGAAGGAAAAAATGAAAGCCTGAATGAATTGCTTAAAAAAAGGTGGAAAACTACGCACCCTGAACTGCTAGAAAAGGTTATTTTGATCCCACGACAACCTAATGACCGTTTTCTCTGTTTGATGGCACAAATGGATGTATTACTTGACCCAATTTATTTTGGTAGTGGTAATACGATGTATGAAGCAATATCGCTTGGTATCCCAATTATAACGTGGCCTAGTAAATTTATGAGAGGTAAAATTGTGGCAGGGGCATACAAGCAAATGAAAGTTGACGATGCGCCCATAGCTAGTTGCCCGGAAGAATATGCGGCATTGGCCGTTGCATTCGCGCAAGATGTCGGGCGTCAAAAAAGATTCAAAAAGTCTTCGAACGAAAGAGCAAACAAGATATTCGAAGTAGCTGACTCAATTCGAGAGTTAGAAACTTTTTTTGAAAAAGCACTAGAAGTTGCTAAATGTGGCGAGAGACTGCCCAGTGGATGGCGTCCATGTTTAGACAAGGAAGTATAGGAATGAATCCAACCACGTTAATTACAGGGGGTGCTGGATTTATAGGCTCACACCTTTGCGACAGACTTCTACAAGACGGAAGCGATGTGCTTTGTGTTGATAACTTCTACACAGGCAATAAAGACAACATCCATCATCTTCACGGGCATAAGAAGTTTGAGTTAATTCGCCACGATGTGTGGTTGCCCTTATATGTAGAAGTGGACCTTATTTACAATTTAGCTTGTCCGGCCAGCCCAGTTCATTACCAAAGCGACCCAGTTGCAACTACCAAAACTTCAGTATTAGGTGCAATTAATATGCTTGGTCTAGCTAAGCGTCGAAATGCACGGATTTTACAAGCGAGCACAAGTGAAGTTTACGGAGACCCACAAGAACACCCGCAACGAGAAGAATATTGGGGTAGTGTAAACCCTATAGGGTTACGCGCCTGCTATGATGAAGGAAAAAGGTGCGCGGAAACTCTCTTTTTCGATTATTACCGGCAATGTCAGGTAGATATTCGGGTGGCAAGGCTATTCAACACCTATGGGCCTCGGATGCATCCAAAGGACGGCCGAGTAGTAAGCAATTTTATTATGCAAGCGCTTCAAGGCAACCCAATCACATTATACGGCGACGGCGAACAAACGCGCTCTTTTTGTTATGTAGATGACCTAATTGATGGACTTGTGAAATTTATGGGACAGGACAATGAAATTGGGCCGATGAATATAGGAAACCCCATAGAGTTCACAATTCGGGAGCTCGCTGAGATTGTTTTGCAATTGACTAGATCAACAAGCACAATAGTTTTCGAGCCGTTGCCTCAAGATGACCCGGTGCAACGTCAGCCAGACATATCAAAGGCAAAGAAGGCACTCGATTGGGAGCCGACGATCGAATTAAAAGATGGGTTGAAAGAAACCATCGCTTATTTTCGAAATCTAATAAATAAATAACCGAAAACCGGCATACAGAATCAAAGATATCTGACGTTGATGCCAATCGTATTACCGGTTATTTCACCCGGGTACACATTCCCTAGGAACGTCCAAAAAGTAACGCGGAAAAGAAGTGTAATACCAATGACCAATATACAGCCCGTAAAGTCGATGTGCCCAATATGCAATTATGCAGTGGCCATGCCCTTTTTTAGTGGCGGACTGCAGCCTTTAGCGACACTTGGCTGGCCTAAATCAAAGAGGGAAGCGCAGTCAATGCCACGCTTCCCTCATGAATTTGTGCAATGCCCTAAATGTACACATGTTTGGAATTACCTATTTTCCTATGACGCTATTCCTTACGAAGACCATCCTAATCGAATGTACAATAATGGAGGGATTTGGCGGGGACATCTCAAAAACATTCGAAATATAGTTCTGTCGAAGTTACCCGAGAAGCCTACTGTTGCCGATATTGGTTGTGGAGAAGGGCATTTTGTTCGCGGCCTTTCGGAATATCTTGAAGGAAAAGGTAGATTTGTAGGTTTTGATCCAAACACAACCCGTGAATCGGGGCGAGGGGTGGAATTTCACGCAAGCTTATTTGAACCGTCAAAACACATAGACGAACTCGAACCGGATGCACTGATTATTCGACATGTCTTAGAACATTTCCTTGATCCAGCAGTTTTTTTAGAGGAACTGGCATGGGCAGCGGCACAGCTTAAGAAAACGGTTTGGCTTTTCGCGGAAATGCCCTGCATTGATCGAGCGATTGAAACTGGTCGGCTTGCTGATTTTTTCTATGAGCACCCGTCGCACTTCACTACCAAATCTTTCTTGGAACTTATGACCAGAGCCGGGGAAATAGTAGAATTCTCTCACGGCTATGACGGTGAGGTTATATATTCCATGGTGCGGTTAGGTGCGCCGGAAACGGGCATTTCAAATGCGGCTACTAGTTCAGGCTTTTACGAACAAGCTAAGAGCAGTTGCACAACAATTCAGGAACAAATCACTGAATTGGCTGAAATGAAGGTGAAAGTTGCTATTTGGGGAGGCACGGGAAAAGCCGCTGCCTTCATTCATCAATATAATGCTGATGCGGATCGTTTCCCACTTGTGGTAGATTCAGATCCTGAGAAAGTGGGTACATTTGTTCCAGGCACCGGTCAGGAAATTCAATTTCGCGATGTGCTTAAAACCGTATGTGCCGATATTGTAATTATTCCCACTCAGTGGCGAGCGCGAGATATTCTTGCCGAGATAGAGCGGGAAGAGATATCTGTATCTCAAATTCTTATAGAGCATAATGGCAAACTTATTGATTTCTATAGTGCTGACCATCCATATTAAGTTAATTCGATTCAAACTCTCGTCGGTGTCATACTGGCAATAGAAATTTTTATACTGGCTCAGCTTGGTGAACAATTTTTTCTTTGAAATGCTCTAATGAGTATCACTCCAACACACTAGCTGGTTTGGACATTTGAGTTCGTATTCCAAAAAATCTTTAAACCAATAGATTTTATCTTAGGAATTAAATACTGCAAAGAGCCCGTTTTGGTCCACTCAACCATCAAAGGGTACACAACCACAGACCCGCCAGCATCAACCAGCATTGCCAAAACCGCCGCCGATTGGCGCTTTAGCGGCAGGGTTTCACCGCCTCGTGTCAACAGATGGGCATCCAAGTCAAAGCTAAACGGCCCAAAATCAACCATGTTGGGCGATTTTATTCAAAAAGGCTGGTTCATGGTCAAAAGGCTAGCAAAAGCGCCGGCTGAAGTCGATATCTCAGGGCGATACGTAAATCTGACACAGGTTTTCGTGTTCGATTATTTGCAACATAGATTTGCTGTTTACCCGAGTACTGTCACGACAGTGCGAACTCTATATTCATCTCATGCAACCAAACAGGAGAATGATGATGAGTAACCGAAAAATCAGCAAAATAGTCCGCGCGCAAGCTGTTCCCGAAGGCAAAGGCGTCACCGTACATCGCACTATTGGGCGGTCTGGCCTGAGCGAACTGGACCCGTTTCTCTTACTTGATGAAATGGTCATCGGTGCCGATGAAGCCGGAACCGGATTTCCCGAGCACCCCCACCGCGGCTTTGAGACGGTAACCTATATGCTATCAGGCAGCATGCGCCATAAGGAACAGCTGGCAACGTGGGTGAAATTGGCCCAGGCGACGCCCAGTGGATGACCGCAGGCCGCGGCATTGTTCATTCGGAAATGCCAACCTCAAACGGGGTTGATATTCGCGGCTTTCAGCTGTGGATCAACCTGCCAGCCGCCGACAAAATGAAACATCCGCGCTACCAGGACATTGCCCGCAACGACATCCCAACTGTTGAAGGCGATGGTTTCGCAGTTCGCTTGGTTGCTGGCAACCTGTCGGGGCACAAAGGGCCAATCCGCGACATCGCAGTAAACCCGTTGTTTGCGGACATAACACTCACCCGCAGCGGCGAAATCACTCTGCCGGTGCCTGCAGGCCACAGCGCTTCCCTTTATGGAATCGATGAGGGCTTCAGTGTTGACGGCGCACCCGTCGCAACGCGAAGCCCTCATCGATT
>JAAHTG010002029.1_pt1 | contig 12322 bp, 29 predicted proteins | sample 6116081 | NCBI WGS metagenome assembly JAAHTG01 (sample SAMN13939989, study PRJNA603662) | sponge metagenome | isolation source: marine sponge | host: Mycale hentscheli | place: New Zealand | collected 2005
TATCAAGCTTTCTCATTTTATTCTGTTTTACAAATTGCTTAGTTGCAATCATACTCAAAGATAAAACAAATAAAGTTATAAACAAAATATTTAATAACTTATTTTTAATTAAATTTAACAGAGTTTTATAAAGTAACCATAAACCATCCTTTCACTAGGGTAACCTAAGTGTTTTCTTTGAGGGTTATAAGTATCTTCTATTACTCCATTAATCATGGTTGTAACATGTCTTGATACTGAACAGATAAGTCTATCATTAGGTAGTTCTCTTGAATCAAGATGTACCTTTTCTTTTTGTCCTATAGTGTTACATGTTATCCACTTCCAACCTAAGCTTTCAAGATAAGGTTTGTAAACTTCTTTGTACACACCAGTTCTAGGGCTAGTACCCCTAAGCGAACCTGCTTTTGCTTTTCTCATAGTTTTAGCAATTCTAGTGTTGCTTGTTTGGGAATACAGTTTAGATAATCTGTGTAAGTCATCGTAAACCTCTTGATAAGGTTTTTTTGTAGCTATTGCTATAGCTCTAGTAACACAGTCTCCTGTTGTACCTTTGTACCCTGCGAGTTTTCTCCCGCCATCGTTAAATTTAAACATATTTTATTCTGTTTTACAAACTGCTTAATTGCAATTATACTGCAATATATAACTATTTCTGTTATTAACAAAAAATTTAATAACTTTTATTTAGCTTATGGTATAACGGCCAAAGTTAGGCCTGCTTAAAATAGAGTAAGTAGCGTAGCGGCATGGGTCGATAATGTGGTTATGCTTATCCTCAGGTATATTAACCAGCATACCGGTTTTATCCTCTTTCCACTTGTAGTTTCTAAACTCAGCTATTGCATTATGTGAGCTAGATAGTATGTGTATTTTATAGCGCTTTAATAAATCTATGCCGGCATTAATAGAATCCTTACCCTTAACACTTGGGAATATATTATGGCCCATTCTACGCAGCTCGTTAATTAAACGTGGCTCTGCACTATCAGCATATATAGGGTTATTTAATAGCTTTTCTTCTTTTAGGAATGTATTTATATCGCTAGTAGTCATTTGGGTTCTATAAAGGTGTTCTTTTATATATAGGCTGTGGCCCAGCGTGTAAACAGATACTAAGGTTGTAGGGTCATTTGTATAACCAAAGTCCATGCCATAAGCTATAAGGCTTGCATCTACTGGTATCTCTGTAGTTTCAATATACTTAAATATAGTGCTTCTACTAGCTGTTCTTTCGCCTAAGCCGTACACCTGCCAATATTGCTCATCTGTATCTTTAAGGCGTTCTATCTCTGCTATAATACTATCCTCTACAAATGGGTTATCTAGGTAAGTGGTTTTAAAAAACGCACAGTCATCTCTAGTTATTACTTTGTCGTATATCCAATGGTACTCATCACTAGGGTTAAAATCTAGTATTATTTTATCTTGTGTTCTAAATAATAGCTGCTGCCAATCTTCAAAGTAAAGCTCATTAGCTTCATTAATAAACAGTAAATCCCTTTTACGCCCTCTAATTTTTTGTGGTTGGTCAAGCGATATAAACTCTACTAGGTTGCCAAATAAGCTGTATTCTGAATTACTACGATTATGAAAGTTTTCGTTATATATATTATGCTCTTTTAATATACCCATAAAATCCCTTAGTACAGTAGCACGTAAGCTAGGAAAGGTTTTCCTGCATACAGTAATTATCTTGCCAGTATTGTTAGTGCAGTACTCAAATATAATCCACAGTATGATATTATAGGTTTTGCCGGAACGTGTACCGCCTTGCTCTACCAGTATCTTTTTATGGTTGTCTAATAAATGCTCATAAACAACGTTAGTCTTTATCTTTAGTCCTTCCAATTATTTCTATTTGAAAATTAGTAGGCATACCCTCAGCACCGGTTATTTCTTGGCGTTCTACATAACCCCTGCCCTTGCCTTTTGTCTTTAAATAAAATATAGTAGCTGCTGTAGAGTTAGCTGATATTTGTTTATGTAGCTGGCTTTCTGCAAAGTCTAAAGCTACGTTTTCTATATCCCTTACATCTTTTGCAAAATCCTTATCCTCTTTAAGCCACTTGTAATATGTGCTTCTAGGTGTTTCAGATTTCTTACATGCTACAGTAACAACCCCTAAGCTTTGCTCTAAGGCCTTTAATAGTGCTTCCTTTTTTATGTGTCTACTTTTGTTCATATTGATAGTATTAAAGTTATAATAAGCGCTACAATAGAAATGCCAAAAACAGTTAAGCTGCTTTGGTATTGTTTATCGCTGCGGCCTTGCCTTGACCTGTACTGTCTGTGTTTTTTAGTTTTCATAGTTTTTTATAAATTTATTAAATGGTTCTAATACGCAGCTAGATAGTTCTATATATGTTTCTTTATGCTCCGGAAAAGTGTGTATAGCAAAATGGCTTTCACTTAGTAAAAATAATGCTGTATAGCCATACGGTTCAAAATGCTTTTCAGTTAGCTCTAATACCTCAAAACCACTTACATTTAATAAGTTACTAAAGTATTGTTTTAATACTGCTGGGCGTGTTTCATTTATCCATACTGCAAAATTATGTATTTGTGCTTTCATCAATTATAATGTTTTTAAAATCTAGTTTTTTATATGTTTTTTTTATTTCTTTTGGATTACCCTTGTAAAAGACTAAAACGTTTTGATGGCATTTTCCTACTTTTCTATGGTGCATGTAACGGCCTACTCTTTGTGGCAAAGTGCCTAAACTTTCTGCTATTATCATTTCGTTATATAATTTAGCTCCATTTTTAACAAACATAGCTTTTACATCATCTACAAAACCGTAATAAAAGCCGTTCTTATTACGTATATCTCCTACAACTATTACGGCAAACCTATTTTCTTTTAAGCATGTTAAAGCCCTTGTAAATGCGTTGTCTAGTATTTTTAAAAAGCTTTTATATTCTTTTTGGTTACTAGCATCGTTTTTTAAGTCTGAATATACTTCTAAGTCAAAATATGGCGGACAGCTAAATAGTAAGTCTTGCGTATTTGGTTTTATGTGTTTTAAAACGTTTTGGCCATCATCGCAAATGTATTTGCTTTTGCTGCCTTTTAATCTTTGGTTATTTAAATCTGTTTGTTCCTGCCTTAACTCTATGCCGGTAAAAGTATTTCCAAGCGCATCACTTACATAGCCAAAAACACTATCCCCAGCAAAGCAATCAAAAGTATTACAGTTATCTAAGCCAAACCACTTATTAGCTATTTCAGCTAACACAGGGTCTAGTAAACTAACTCCGTTATTTATACCGCCCATTAATTCAGATTCTGATAATGTACCTTCTCTGCTTTCTCCATTATCCCCTATTAAGTTACGCCAGTAATTTTTTCTATCTCGCCAATAACCCTGCCTAGTATCTAAAATACTAAAAGGCGGCACTACAAAAGTATCCTGTAGTTTATTATGTTCTTCTTTTGGCTCTTGTTCAAAAGGAAAGCCATCTAACCCCCAGTCCTCTAATTCTTTTATATCCCAGTCGTTAGCCAATATATCCCAATCCCACTCTCCAAAGCCTACATTATCTTTTACTATAAATTCTTCTATTTGCTTATCGCTTAGGTTATCTGCTTTTATAATATACACCTCTTTTAGCCCTGCTTCTTTGCATGCTCTGTAACGCATATTGCCGCCCAGTATGCCCATTTCTTTATTAACTACTATAGGCCTTAGTTTTAACATTTCAGGAAAATCCTCTATACTGGTTACTAGCTTTTTAAATTTAGCTTCTTTTATTGTACGTGGGTTCGTGGGGTTAGGGAACACTTTATTTATTGCAACTTTCTCTATCATAGTTATATAACGTTTTATTTTTATTTATTTTGCCACTCCCAGCTATTTTGTATAGCTTTTAATTGCTGCTTAACATATATTAATTTATTATCCGGCACAGTTAAAACCATTCTAACAAGTGGGTTCTGTAATGTTTTTTGCAGCTTTAAGTATTCGCCTTCTAAGCTATTGTATTTGTTTTCTAAATAATTAAACCTATCTATTTTATCGTAAGGTATGCGTGATTTAAACACAAAAGTTTTTTCAAACTCTCCTAAATCTTTATTATCTCTTTTATATATAGGAAACATTTTTACTAGGTGCATAGCTGATGCGTGGTCCATACTTTTCCCCTGTGAACAAAAAAACGCTGCAATATCCTTCCAGCGCATGTTTAGCTTTTCACGTAACAGGTAACAAACTAAGGCCCTATTTTCTACATAAGGCCGTTTCCTAGTGTTGTCATATATATTAATATTTGATAGCTTTTTTATTTTATTGCCAATATCTAAAGGCGTTAAATCTTTTGGTTTATTTTCTTCCATCATTCAGTTCTTAATTTTAAAAGGTTGTAGCACTCTATATATCTTTGCTTAGCCTTTCCTTTGTATTGTTGTTTAAATAATTCGTATAGTTTTTTAGTGTACTGGTATTTAGTAGCGCATTGTTCAAAATACCTTTCTGCAAATCGTTTTCCCTTACCCTTAAAGTAATTTACATTGTCTGCCGTATCGCCAACTATCATTTGCTCATAAAAATTGTATAGCGCTTCATCTTCTGTTATATCTAGTATTTCTTTATGCTTATAATGGTAATTATATATTAAACATGGAAACTGCTTATAGTCTTTATCTATGCTAACTATCATAACCTCATCCCTGCCTAGCTCTTGGCTTAGTTTATACCAGTACCTAGCTACTAGGTCATCTGTTTCAATACCAAAACCATACACACTATCGTACTGCTGCTTAACGTAAGCGTGCATATCATGTAGTAAAGGCGGCAGCTCTTGCTTTTTTCTATTAGCCTTATAGCTGGTGTTTAATATCTTTCTAAAATTACCCTTAGAGCCATTAAATGTTATAACCTTATCTACGTTATATATACCCTCTAAGTGGTTTACTATAGCCATATACTGCTCATCAAACTTATTTCTAGCATCTACAATATCAGTAAAGTATTTTTCATCATCCATTGTTTCCCTTTTACGGTAACAACTGGCAAAAATTAAACTGTCTGCATCTACTAATAATATCATTTAGCTAGTTCTTTATAAACCTTGTAGCCGTTTTCTTGTAAAAACTCTACAGCTTTGTTAATTGCTTTTTCTTTTTCTCTAAAATGCTCAAATATTTGGTTTTCAAAAGCGTGTGGCTTGTGTGGCATATTATATTTCTTTTAGTGTTCCTTTAATCATTTCTAAGTGCATGTCCTGCATCTTTTTATTTTCTTCTACAACTTGCTTAACTATAAAAGGTAAGTCTTTAAAAAGGCTTTCTACATTAATTACTAGCCATCTTTCATTATCAAAGTCTCCATAACCTATATGTAATTCTCCATCGCTGCAATACAAATGGTTAGTTTCATGTATGTAAGTATGCTTTTTAGCTTGTACTAATTGCTCCTCTAATTGCTTAATTCTGTTTTTTAAAGTCATTTTTTAGTTTTTAATGTGAGGGTGTGGGTTGGCTCTCCTGCTCCGTTGCAGCGGTTAAAAGTTGTACACCTTATAGCTATCCGCCTTGATTGTTTTGTACACCCTCTGTTAAATTAATTTTCTTTTTAAATATTCTAAAACTGTTACTTCTCTTACAGTTATTTCTTCTCCTTTTTTTTCTATTTGATTAATTTTTTCTTTAATCATCTGCGCTGTAAGTGGGCCTAACATTCTATCCCAGTAAGCATCAGGGTTTAAAGTTTCGTAATGATGTCTATTAAAATACATTTTTTAGTTTTTTATGTTAAATTTTAAAAAGTTTTTGTTATTACTTTCTTTTAACTGCACATTAATAATAACATCTGTTATGTTAGGGTCTTTCTGGCTATATTCTTCTATAGCTTTTTTTAATTCTATTAACGTTGTTGATGTTATTTCCATGTTATTTCTATGTTATATTGTAGCAACTCTACATTCATCTAATTCGTAAATACCGTTATCGCCAGTAAAAGTAATACTGTCTTTATATACACGTACTTTGCCGCCCTCGTGCATTTCTATATCCCAGTAGATATCGTTATGTTCTTCTTTTAACCATGTCCATAATTTATCCTCTAGGTTATCATCCATCATGTTTACCATAACTAAGTGGCCACGTCTGCAATTAGATTGAAATAATTTTGTCATTTTTTCTGTTTTAAAAAGGGAGCTTTTACACCCCCTGTAATTATTAAAGTGTTTTTATTTGGTATAGTTTTTTATTTGCTTTTATCATCTCTTTTGCAAAATATCTAATTTCGCTTTCGTTTGATAAAGTTTCTTTTTCAAATGTGCCATCTTCTCTTTTATTTCCTGATGGCTTATCTAGCCAAGCTAACAACCTTCTAAGCTCTCCGGTTGAGTGTATGCTTTTTATAGCTAACCCCATGCCGGCAGTTTGTATCTTAAATGTTGTTTCTTCTGTTTTTAAAACTAAGTGTGCAAAAGAAGTTAATCCTGCGTTTTCTACGTTTTCTAAAGTTAATTTATTCATTTTTTTCTGTTTTAATACTACCTTAATTAGTAATATACAGCTAATATAACATTAATTCAGTTATAAACAAAAAATTTAATAAGTTTTTTATTTTAAGCCGTTATTCCAAATAACATTTAAGTCACTTATCCACCTATTTATTTCTTTCGGATTGCAGGTGCAGGGCTTATAGAAAGTGTGATTGTGATATCGTGAGTGCAGTTCGCATACCAAATTAAATTCGGCTGGGGAGATGACATCGTTTTTTCCCATTCTAAATTGTGTCCAATCTTCATAATCTATTTTTTTAAAGTTTACCATCTTTTTATTTTTAAATTGTTAAGCTTTTTTCTGCGCTTATCACAGTTACATTTAGTGCCTTTAAATGCGTGATAGGTTTCTACAATATACTTAATGCCGGTATATTTAGTTATGTAGTAAATAATATCTCCTAGTTTCATATTTTTAATTTATTAATGTTCCAAAATTTGCCCAGCTCATTTAGCACAAAGTTAAAGTCTGTATTACCTTTTCTCATGCGCCATTGGCCTTTGTAATAGTATTTAAAAACCTTACACTCGTGTAGGTGTATAAGTTTGCTGCTATTATACTGTTCATGCGTTACAAACAATACTATAGCTTTTTTAGTATGCCAGCTATCGCATATTCTTTCTAATACTAATTTTTGCCCAGTAGCCATAGCATTATTAATTCTTTTTATTTCTATCAAAATTAATACCTCATTATCAAACTCTAAAACAGCATCAATATCAGTAGGGTGTATAGGGCCGTTTTGTACTCCGGTAAAATCTACTCCCTGTTTTATTTGTCCGCTGTTTCTTATTAATGTCATAGTATTTTTTTAAGTTTATCTTTTACTTTTTTATATGTAAAATAAAGTGCATAGTATTTAATTTTAGATATCCTAGAAAACTCTGCTATAGATTCTCCATCGTTTATTATTTCAAAAACCTTTCTATCATACCAGTACATTTTAGCTAATTCCTTTTCTACCTTATCGTAAGTTTCCTGATAATTTACATCGCTGTAACCATAATAAGTATCCCCATAATTAGCTATATGTTCATCTAAATCAATAATTTTTATATTCTTTTGTTTTCTTTTTAAATCAATAAATAAGGTTTTAAGCGTTTTAAATATATAATAGTAATTTATTTCATCTTTATACATTATATCTAAGCCGCCTTTTTCTAATTGTAACTGTATTTTTATATACATTTCTTGTGTAATATCCTCTGCTATTCTTCTAGTGCAGCCAAACGTGCAAACTATATCAACCCATGTGTCGTGTTTTTTAGCTATTAATATTATTTTATCTTGGACCATTACGTTTTTAAAGGGTCATATAAATCGTTTACTATTGTAGGCAGGCCAAGTTCATTAACCTCAAAGCTAAATGTATTAAAGGCATAACCCCTGCTCCTTTTACATTTAACTGTAACCCACTCTTTATTTACAGTATTTGCTTCTAACTCGATATGAGTTTCACATTTTTTTTCTAGAAAACTACCTAAATGTCCTGTCATTTTAGTAGTACCGTAATTGTGATGAATTACGTTAATTATATGACAGTTAAACTTGGCAGACCATTCCATTAGCTTTTGCACTACTGCATTAGATTCCTCTAAACTGTTTACATCACTTACAAGGTCGGCAATTCCATCAATAATTACAAGTGAGGGAGTGTTTATTTTCTTTTGTAAGTAGTACTCAATAAACTCTAAACGTGTTTTATAACCTATAGCACGCAGGCCAAAAGTGTGATAAATATTAGGGTCTATTTCTTTATCCATGTCGTAAACCCTTTTAAAGACTTTTTGACAATGCCATAAACCCTGCTCAGTATCTATGTGTAATAAATGCCCTAAACCCCTGTGGCCTTTTATATTGCCACCATATATATTAGAGCCGCTTAAATAAACAGATGCTAGTAAGCTAATAAAAAAGGTTTTCTTTGTTTTTGGCGGAGCGCTTACGCAGCTTAGGTTACCGTATGTGCCTATGGGTATTGGAAAGCTTTTCTCGCCTGTTTGTTGTTTAATAATCTTCTCGCCTAAAGATAAAGCTACTGGGGGATACTCTATACTTTGTTTTGTGTTTACATAGCAGTCCTCTAAAATAAACTGCATAAGCATATCATGCTCTAATTGTTTTTCTGTCATAGGTTAGGTATAAAAAAAAAGGGTACGTAAAAATAAACATACCCTTTTATAAAGTTAAGTAAAAGGCTATTAAAATGGCAAATCAGAGTTTTCAACTACATGAGATGATTCTGTGCCTGATATAATATCAAGCTTTTGTTCCTTTTCTGCTAATTTAATTTTTCCGGTATCCCCTACTGCATCTTTAATCCAAACCACCTTTCCATTTCCTAAGTAGGTTAAAGGCTTACCAGCTTCCTTTTCTTCCATTGTACGGCTATCAGTTACCGAAACATTGTTCCCATAACGTGTATCATCGTTAATAGATATTGTAAAGTTATACCAAACGTTTCCGTCCTTTCCTTTTACAAATTTTTCTTTTGGCATTTTTGCCACATTAATACTCGCATTAATAATTGCACCCATAGTTTTTAATTTTTAGTTATTTATAAAGTTAATGATTTTTTTTTATTTTTTAAAATTATCCGATTCATCTTCTCCAAAAACTCCAAGTTCATAAAAGCCGGTAAGCTTTAGTACTGCTCGGCTCATGGCTCTTTTTTCAGCCATTTCTGCAACGTACCAACTGTTACAATTACCATCCTTATAGTTATCGCCTTTAAGCGCACTTCCAAAGGTTTCAATACTTTTACCTTCCTTAGCTGCATTAGCTTTAAATACTGCAAACTGTGGCTCGCATTTAATTACATCGTAATTTATTTGTATTTGTTCTATGGCCTGTATCTTGTCTATCCCCTGTCTAGTTATAATAACGTAGTGCTGGTGCTTAAATACATCATCTTTAGTTAAGTCGTATTTTTTATACAACTCTAATAGTTTATCTCTTTTCATGTTTTATGTTATTTTAATTATTACTAATTACTTCTAATTGTGCTTCTAGAAATTGTATTTTATTTTCTAGTGCTTCGCATCTATCAATATAATAAGCTATTAATTGATTTTTACCTTGATGCGAGTAGTTGGTTCTTACGTTATCTACATCCATTGTAAAGTATCTAAGAGTGATTTCTTTTCTTGCAACTTTTTGTATAAATCCATTTGTGAAAATGCATCGCCAAATAAGGCTGCGTGTTGTAGCTGTAGTTCTAATAACCTAACCTCAGCCCTTACTTCATCTAATTGTGTTTTTTTCATTATTCTATTTTTATGTTCACAGCTAATATATAAACATTTTTGTTAATAAAAAAATAATAGGGCAAAAAAAAAGGCTGTTTATTAAAACAACCCCTTTTATTAACATAAAACAGAATACGTAAATATAGTCAATTACATTTTATCTACAAAGTTTTTGTATTTAATTATTAATTCTTCTATTTCAAAGTTTGCAAGCTTAACTGTTTGCTGCGCTTTAATATGTAACCTATTTGCTGTACCTTTTCCATACTTACTATCAAGATTATTAGCAAAAAGAAACTGCTCTCCTGAGTTCCAAATATTGCATTTTGGGCATTGGACTTGGCAGTTTATTTCATCCCACCTAGTAGAGTAATGTTTACGTGATTGAAAATGTCCGTTTTGTAACGCCTTCCATTCATCAACCTTGCCGCATGTAAAGCACGTGGCCATTCCTTCTATTGCGTTTTTTCTTCTTATATATTGACTAAATATAGTATCAAGCTTCTTTACAAGCTTGCTTCTTGTAAGTTTTTTTGGCATTTAATTATCTTGGTGCTGTAAAAAATTGTTACCTAAAGCTTTATCAATTTTTTTTATAGTTTTATATATATACCTGCTATTTTTCTTAACAGTTTCTTTTTCAATCTCTGTGCTATCTTTTCCTAAATTGGTATATTGGCATGCATCTATTTCGAGTAATCTATCAATTTTATCTTTTGTAGTAATGCTGGTAAAATTGTATATTTTATCTACTTTTGCCTGTGAGTATTCTTTCCGCATTTTCTAAAATACAAAAAAAAAATTAGGTATATACAGAAAAAAGTAATAAATTTAGAATTTTTATATATTAGTATAATAAACTATTTATAATTAATTAGTACAAAATATAGTATTTATAAAAGTAATGCGGTTGGCATTATTTCCCAATAGCTTTAAACTTCTCAGCACCTCTAGAGCCAAAGTAGGCTACATATACTGTAATAAGTAGTGATTTAAGTAAAGATATCCATTCGCTGTTTACACCAAATTCTATATTTAAAGAATCTAGTAATACTAAAAATATCATAGATACGGTTAAGAATATTAAAGTAAGTGGCCTAGTGTTTTTAGATAACCAGCTATCAGATTTCATGTCAGATTCCCACCTTTTAGAAATTTCTTGCATTTCTGCAATATCTATATCTAATAACTTTAAAGCCATTTCTTTATCAGCAGGTGTAAGTTTACTATCTTTACTAATTAAGTTTCTTAAAACGCCTAAATAACCATTATTAGGTAATGCTTCTCCTAATTTAGAGCCTGCTTTAATTAAAAACTTACCAACCCTAGTTTCTGAAAATTTCTTTTTCATTTTTTATTATGTTTATATGCAAAATATAAAATTATAGTTATTGCAATACATACTGGGCATGGGTGTAATAAAGTCATAGTTATTTTTTCTTATTTAGTAAATACCATTTTTGAACTGTATATCCGATAGTAACGGTTAGCAGTACTATTTTTAATATTATATCGATATCAGTCATCGTGATAGTAAAGGTGCTTGCATTTATTAGTATTGTATTGTAATCGTATTTCATTTTTTATCTATTTGCTCTAGTTTTTTACTAGCCCAGTTAATACCGCTAGTTCCTCCCCAGCCTAACCATGCAACATATCCTTTATCTTTCCAAGGGGTGTCCTCAAACTCCGGATTTACCTCTGCATTTTTTTTGTGTCTTTGAAAAGCACTCATTCTAGCAATCGTTTCTCGACTTATCTTTTCTCTTTTTGCTAACTGGTTTGCCCTTACCCAGCCTATACGTGTCATTCCTTTTACCTCATCGCCATACTTATCACGCCACCTAAGGGCCTTTTTAGCGTTATTGCTGGCACTTTTTGGATAATCGTTATAAGTCTCTAGGTTAATCATTTTACCCTGAAAAGAGCGGTAACAAATAGCTATAGCCTGCGACTTGTCATGGTACTGCATCATCTGCGGTACACACCTCATCATGTAGTCGCTTTGTTTTTCTCCGCTTTTTTTGTTAGGTATTGGCATAACTTAACAGGTTTTACAATTTTTATCTTCTGGCCAAGTTATAAACCTGCCTTTTCTTTGGCATATTAAAACACTTTTTCTATTAGCTTTTTTACTTACATAAGAAACATGTATCCACTTTGGGTTTTCTAATCCAAATTCCCAAATTAATTGGTCAAAATCTAAATTATCTTTTATATAGTAAAATATTTCAGAGTTTGTTTTTTTACCCATAGTAGTAATATCTATGGCGTTGCCGGTTAAATGCTGTGATTTATATGCGCCCTTTATTTCTGTATTTAAAGCCTCAGACCTGTAAAAACTATTAACACGTATAGGCCCACCCACCCACTCACGCAAAGGCTCAAATAACTTTTCTGCTATTAGCTCCATGTTTTTTACATGCTCTGCTTTAGGCTTATTAGTTATTTTTTTACGTTTTGCTGTTTCTGAGTAAGTAGCTTCTTTATACGATATGTTTTTACTTATTTTCTTCATCTTTTATGATTTCATAAGAACCATCTTGAAGATTGATGTTTACTT
>JAAHTG010002030.1_pt1 | contig 12321 bp, 12 predicted proteins | sample 6116081 | NCBI WGS metagenome assembly JAAHTG01 (sample SAMN13939989, study PRJNA603662) | sponge metagenome | isolation source: marine sponge | host: Mycale hentscheli | place: New Zealand | collected 2005
TATCAGGAAAGACAGAAGCAGTTAAAAAATTACGCACGACGATCGTCAACTCTAGTTTAACTCCTACTATGGCAGATTTATTATCATCATCTTTAGTAGAAAATCTCGATTTAGGGACTAAAAATATTGGTTTACTACTACGCTTTCAAAGTATTGAAGCCAGTGTGACAGAACAATTACGACAAATACAAGACGAGGCTAAAGAATTAGGTTTATCTTTTGAAGTTTATCAAAACGATGATGAGTGCCTTTTATGGGAAAATATTAATAAAATTTATCAAGTAAGTGATCAACAATCTATTTTATGTAAGCTTGGTATGCTTCCGAATCAGATAGTTGATTTTTTGGCTGATTGTCAGGGTGATTGTATTTTCAATATTAGTACGGGAATTGGTCATGGTTTATGGCTTGAAAATACTACGATTACTCAGATCAAAAAATTACGACAGTCCTGTGAAAATAATTCTGGATTTTTAACTATTTTGATGTCGTCGCCTGAAATAAAAGAACAGGTCGAACCTTGGGGTTATGTCGGTAATGGTATTAATATGATGAGAACAATTAAACAGAATTTTGATACTCAAAATATATTTTGCGCTCGTCTTTAGGAAATCCCACATAAATAATTATACTCTTTGAGCTTATTTGAATATCAAGCTATTGGCTTTGGCAATTTTTAGTAATGATAGTTTATTGGCACTTAAGTTCTCTAAATGTATATTTTTTTGAACTCAAATAATTGAGTTTTTAAAGAGTGAGTATAGCAAAAGAAGAGAAAATAATTACTGAAATATTTGATATTTAATCTTTATCAAATAACTAACAATACCAGTTCAAAAAATATTGATTTTGTTAATTGATTGTCACCTATTTTTTTATCTTTAGATTTGTCGTTGACAAATATAAAAACTTTTTTATAATGATATTCTGAGTCTTTCGTTTACTTTTTCACGGGTGTATTTTTTCCTTGAGCATCAACAAAATTAAAATCATTAATAGACTCTTCTTCTAATTTAATTGATATGCCTGGAGTTGGTGTTTGAGAAGATTCTTCTTCAAAGTTTTGTTCTAAATTAGGTGTATTATTTTCTGATATTTTTACAGGTAATTTGGGTGTTTGGAGGCTAAATATTTTACCTAATTCTAATCGTAGAGATTTAAGTAATTCAGGTTCGGAGTCAACCAATTTTTTAACATCTTCGGCTGAATTTAAAAATTTCTGAATTTCGAGTTTTGTCCCTAGTAAGCTTTTTTTCTTTTCTAATAATTGCTGTTGTTCTACCTGTAATTTTTGTAATTTATTCGCTATATCTTGGTCTAATTTTTGAAAAATATTTACATATCCCATAATAAATGCTCCTTTGTATTCAAGAACTGATGATTATAAATCATCCTAGTTTTTAGTATTGTTGTGGAAAGAAAAAATAAATAAGAATCGATCAACTCGCAAATCTTGTCTGAATCATTCAAAACAGAGAATCAGTCATCGGATGGTTGATTATCGATTTTTGTATAACTCACGATATGATAACTAGAGTTCGATTCATTATATATTGTTGAGTTTATTTTAAAGCAAAAATTTTTTTGATGAAAAAATCATGAATGCAAATGATGAAAAAGATACTATTATCTTAGAGTTGAAAAATATTAATTTGATGACCAATTTTGGTACCACTCAATTACTCAATAATATTTCGCTCCAAATCAATCATCAAGAAAGAATTGGTATTGTCGGTGCTAGTGGTGCAGGTAAATCTACGTTACTTAAATTATTTAATTATTTACATAGTCCTAACCAAGGAGAATTTTTTTTTCGACAAAAATTAATTAATAATGTTAACCCATTACAATTAAGACAAGAAGTTGTTCTTGTGCTTCAAGAGCCTAAATTGTTATCTATGACAGTGCGATCGTCTTTAGTTTATCCTTTAGAATTGCAAATGTTATCTGAGCCAGAAATTAAAGAGCGATTATCGTGGTGTTTAGATATATTATCAATTCCTCAAGCATGGTTATCACGTCAAGAAAATGAACTTTCTGTCGGACAAAGACAGTTAGTCTCGATCGCTCGTGGTCTAATCATGCGTCCGAAAGTGTTATTGTTAGATGAGCCAACTTCTGCCTTAGATTCGGGAAAAAGTCATTGGCTAAGAGAAACATTAATTAATGTATCTGTCCATGAATCTATGACGATGGTCATAGTTAATCATGATTTAGAGTGGATCAAGAATTTTGCTGATCGGATAATTTACTTAAATCAAGGAAAAATCCAACAAGATTTGACAATAGATAAAATTAATTGGAAGATAATTGAGGATAACTTATTGGCAAATAATACTTATCACGATTTCGACGACTTCTAAAGTAGTAAAATTAATAGAATTAAAGCTCAACATCTTACTTAAACAAATGAATCAGTCTGCATCGTTTAATCCTAAGAATATAATTATTCTCATCGTTGACGATTTGAAACAAAATTTAAAGCTGTTGAATATCATACTTGAAGCCCAAGGCTACCAAACTAGTTTGGCATTAAGTGGTAGAGATGCCTTAGAAAGATTAAGGGTACTAACTCCAGATTTAATTTTATTGGATTTAATGATGCCTGATATTAGTGGTTTAGAAGTCTGTAGCGAAATTAAATCTCAAGATGAATATAAAGATATACCAATTATTTTTCTAACTGCTAGTCAAGAAGAAAGCCATCTTAAAGAAGCTTATAAATTAGGTGCACAAGATTACGTTACCAAACCTTTCCGTAAAGCGGAATTGCTAGGTAGAATTAAAACCCAATTAACTTTAAGTAGTCAAACTAAATATATTAGTCAGTTGGAAGCTGAAATTTTGGAACTCAAAACTTTGAACTCAGAATTGAGAACTAAATAACATTTTATCTGTTACCTATTTCTTCTTTGCTATTCTCTATTTCTAAACAATAATCGCATTTACTTAAATTTAAGAAATAGTTTCGATAGCATTCTCAATTTTCAATTCTGAATTACTCTTATGGAAACTAAAATAAAAGTATCTGATAATTTATATCTTTCAAAAATGGGTTGTGGTACATGGGCATGGGGAAATCGATTTCTCTGGGGCTATGAACCGCAAATGGATGAACAATTACAGCAAGTCTTTAATCTTTGTGTATCTGAAGGAGTCACATGGTTCGATACTGGAGATTCTTACGGTACAGGCAAATTAAACGGGCGAAGTGAGAGTTTGCTCGGTAAGTTTACCAATGAATATAAAGGTAATTGTCAAAATGAAATTGCGATCGCAACTAAGTTAGCAGTTTATCCTTGGCGATTGACTCCCCAAGCAATAATTAATGCTTGTCAAAAGTCCGTCTCTAGATTAGGTCGTCCTGTGGATTTAGTGCAAATGCACTGGTCTCCTGCTAAATATTTACCTTGGCAAGAAAAGCCATTATGGAAAGGTTTGGCTCAATTATCACAACAAGGTTTAGTAAAAGGAATTGGTTTATCTAATTATGGTCCTAAAAATTTACAACGAGCCTATGATTTTTTTCAGGCAGAAGGAGTAAAAATTAGTACCTTACAAATTCAATACTCTTTACTTTCAACCTATCCGATACAAGAATTAGGTTTAAAGCAATTATGCGATCGCTTAAATATTCAAATTATCGCTTATAGTCCTCTTACCTTAGGAATTTTGACTGGTAAATATCAAGATATTAATAATTTGCCGTCAGGGCCTAGAAAAGGCTTATTTAAAGGCTTATTACCGAAAATTAAACCCTTATTACAAACTTTAGATGCGATCGCTCAAAATAATCAAAAAACCATAGCACAAGTAGCCCTTAACTGGTGTATTTGCCAAGGTACAATTCCTATCCCTGGAGCTAAAAATGTTAAACAAGCTCAAGAAAATATTGGGGCCTTAGGATGGCGTTTATCACCAGCAGAAATAACTGAATTAAATACTATAGCTCTTGGTTTAGAAAAAAAAATGATTCAAAATATTTTCCAAACCACTTAGGATTTGCTGAAAAATGTAATTATAAACGTCTAATGTGAATTAATTTGATTGATCTGGGTTAGTAGCTATAAGCTATAAGCTTTATGCTTATAGCTTGTGAATTGGTCTACAATTACCAGATCTTAAAAACGTTTTTTAACTTGCTTCTCAGTTACCACCAACTACATTTTCAACTTAACCATGACGGGGATGAAGTTGCATTAATTTTCTCACTTCTTCTGCATGATAAGAACTACGAGTTAAAGGAGTGGAAACAACTTGTAAAAAACCAATTTGTTCACCATATTCTCGCCAATTATTAAATTGCTCTGGAGTAACAAACTCTTGAACGAGTAAATGATTAGATGAAGGTTGTAAATATTGTCCAATGGTAATAATATCGCAATCCATCCCCCTTAAATCATCCATGACCTGTTTAACCTCTCTATCTGTTTCACCTAAACCCACCATAATGCCAGATTTAGTATAGACTCTAGGTGATAGTTCTCTCGTTTTTTTCAACAGCTCTAATGAACGTTGATATTCTCCTTGAGGACGTACTTTGCGATATAGTCGAGGAATTGTTTCTGTATTGTGATTCAAAACCTCTGGTTTAGCATCTAATATTGTCTCTAAAGCAACCCAATTAACGCATAAATCAGGGATTAAAACTTCGATCGTCGTTTGGGGAGAAAGTAGACGAATCTCTTCAATACAAGCCACAAATTGACTAGCACCGCCATCTGCTAAATCGTCTCTATTTACGGAAGTGACGACAACGTGTTGGAGATTCAAACGTTTGACCGCTTGAGCTAAACGTAACGGCTCTGTCGAATCAAGTTCTCTAGGAGTTTTATCAAAATCAATATCACAATAAGGACAAGCACGAGTACAAGCTGGCCCCATAATTAAAAAAGTTGCGGTACCAGCATTGAAACATTCTCCAATATTAGGGCAAGATGCTTCTTCACAAACAGTATTCAAACTCAAGTCTCTTAAAATATCTTTAACGCTACCTACTCTCTGAACTTGAGGTGCTTTAACTCTTAGCCAATTTGGTTTAACTGCCACAATTGTTTATCTTTAATTTACGATCACTTCAACTACCACCGATTCTATACTATTTTTGTTTTGAATAACAAGAATCAGCTTAGAGGGTAATTTATGGAGCTATATCAACTTAAGTTTTACTCTGGTAAAGTTGAGTGTAATAACTTATTAGTTTGATCATTATCCTACGTCATTATATCTAAAACGAAAGTCAATTCGATCGAGAACAAAAAATATATTGAATAATCCCCTTGACAATTCATGTCCCTACAAGAGGATTTTCAAGATTTATTTTATCTTTTTTTAGGTAACAAAGCGACAGGATTCACTGCTTTTGTGCCTTTAACACGAATTTCAAAGTGTAAATGAGGACCAGTACTAAAACCTGTACTACCCATTTTGGCAATTTGTTGACCTTGTTTTACCCATTGTCCATTACGCACCATAATTTTACTATTATGAGCGTAGAAAGAAATACTACCATCAAAATGTTTGATTTTGACTAAATTACCATAACCACCAGAATTCCAACCTGCGGAAACAATTTTTCCATCAGCAGCCGCAACAATAGGAGTTCCAATAGGAGCAGCAATATCAATTCCTTTGTGCATTCTACCCCAACGCCAACCATATCCGGAGGTAAATACCCCTTTAGCTGGCCAAATATAACCTTTAAAAGTCTTTGACTCTTCTGCTAATAAAGGTTCAGGAGAATCAATTTTAGGTAAATTTGGTGAAATTATATTTTCTAATGAAGGACTGGTACTAGGATCATAGTATTCAATTTGAATAGGTACAGCACTCAACAACTCTTCTTGAGCAGATGATTTTTTCTTATTTTGCTTAGAAGGATCAATTGTTTTAACTTGTTGAGAAACTAAAGTATTGTCTTTAACAGAGTTCTTTTTATTCAAACTTGAAGCATCAACATTGTCTACATTAACAGCTGAATTAGATTCTTTCTGTTTTAGGATTACTTTATTTGAAACAGATGGAACGACAGGTATGTTAACAGGCTGATTTAAGCTCTTATTATTATTATTTTCTACTGCAACCGGAATAGAGATTGATTGTGTTTCTAATGGAGAATTCGAATCTATATTAATGTTTATGGATGTTGGTTTATTTTCCTCAGTAGCTTGATTGATTTGTTCAGAAGCAACAATGATACTGGAAGCCGTTTCAGATAATTCTGAAGTCTTATTTTGTGCCTTTTCTGTTAAAACAACAGCTTTTTCACTATTTTGAATTAAAAGGGTTGGTTGAGCAATTTTTGCATCTTTCTGTGGGAAATCCTCATTTGCCTGAGCTGAATCTGGACAAGCAATTATCCCCAAGGCAATTGCTAAAGTAGTCTGAGATAATGTCCTTAATATTAATTTCAAATTCATATACATATCCATATCCATAATTTTTTTTACTCGTCACACACCAAATAATTATTGTGCTGTTTGACTCTTGAATCAAACAACAATGTCTGATTTTTATTTTTAACTGATATTATTTTGTCAGATTAAATTTTAGCTTAATATATCAAGAAATATGGTCTTCTATCCAATTTTATGATATGAATTTCTTATCAGTCATATTTTAACTCTTTCAAAATTCTGGCCCCGACTAGTTCTACCAGATATATTCTATTTATCATTGTATTAAAGAAATTAGCATCGATCGTCAAACAAATACACTTATCAAACGAGAATAAAATAAAGAGTATTTTCAACTGTTAAGATGACTTATTTAATCATATAACAGCTATCTTTGATAATAAAAACTTATATTAACATAATCAATTTGTTAAAATTTATGTCAATTTGATAAATTGAGTATAAATAACTAGGCAAAATTAATTAGATCTTTGAAAGCTAGATTTAATAGCTTTTGTCCATGATGTAGACGAAAAATTGCTCGAAATGAAACTTGATTAGGAAAGATAATTCATTTTGTTCCTAGCAAATATTAGCCAGGATTTTGACGTAAATGCGATCGCATTTCTATCAAGGAAGCCTGATCAAATAATCTTTTTTTGATCAAGCTAAATTATCCCATAAACAATTTCATCGAACAAAAATTCGGCTCATAATTTATTAGTTAACTTTAAATGTTTCCACAGAAGATTGTAATTGACGAGCTTTATTTACCGTTTCCTCCAGAGAATTAGCAACTTGAGTTGAAGAATCGGAACTAATTTGAGATACCTTGGCAATTTCCTTCATCAAATTAGTTACTATTTCTGAAGTTTCAGTTTGAGATATTGTCGCACCACTAATAGATTGTAATAAATCATTAATTTGTTGAGAAACTTCAGTAATTTCTCCAAAACCTTTTTTAGCCTCGGCTACTAATTTAGTACTTTCAACCACTTGAGCCGTACCATCTTCCATTGCTTCTACCACGCTGATGGTCTCTTTTTGAATTGCCTCAACAATTTGTTCAATTTCCTTCGTTGCTGATGCTGACTGTGCCGCTAACTGTCCAACTTCTTCTGCTACTACCGCAAAACCTCTACCTTCTTCTCCTGCACGGGCAGCCTCAATACTGGCATTGATAGCTAACAGATTGGTTTGTAATGCTATCTGATTGATTAAAGAAATAACCTTAGAAATTTCTTGAGAAGATTCTCCTAAACGTTTTACCTTCTTCGTGGTTTCTCCTACCGTATCTCTTAATTGCACGATACTATTTACCGTTTTATCAATAGTACCACCTCCAGTTTCTGCCGTTGTAGATGCCTTTTTCGCAACTTGAGCCGCAGTTTTAGTATTTTGGGCAACCTGTTGAATTGATTGAGTCATTTGTTCAACAAAATCCAACATTTCTTGAATATTGTGAGATTGACTAGCTGCTTCTAGAGCTAGTTTGTTCATTTCCTCTTCATCATTAACCAAAGATTTATTAACATTAAGAGTCGTATCTTTTACCTGAGTTACAATATCTCGTAGACTTTCCACAATTGAATTAAAAAAGTCAGCAACAATACCAATTTCACCTTCACTAATTTGAGCTCTAACTGTTAAATCTCCATTAGATGCCCCTTCTACATCGTAAAGTAAAGATAGCAAGTCGTTTTGAATATTTTCTTTTTGTTTTTGTTGTTCTTGAGCTAATTTTTCAGCTTCCTCCTTAGCCGTTTCTACTTCTTGTAAAGATTTCTGCTGATCATCAAGTAATAATTTAACTTGGGTTACCAGATTATTAAAGTTATTTCCTAAATCTGTGGTTTCTAAACTACCTTCTACTGGGGCAACAGCATCTAAGTTTCCTTCAGCAACTTCTTCAGCAACATCAGCCAATTTAGTTAATGGAGTTGATAATTGATTAGCAACATAAAAAATAATTCCCGTAGCCGCTAAAGCTAAAATACCACCCGCAACTAAAAATACCCAAATCAATTCTTGTCCTGCCGACTGTATTTCTTTTTCATCAATAGATGAAATAGCAACAAATTGAACGTTAGGAATTGCATTTAAATAAAAGCCACATTATATTCTCTTACGGTTTTACAGCTAAAATTCAAATCAAGTAACAGTGACAAGTCTATCAACCAATAAAGACGATTTCTTTGGTTTACCAGTCCGATTATATGAGAAGGCATATTAGGAATACTGCTCAATCGATGACTTTGTATTACTAATACCTCTTGTGCGTACTTCATTGGCAATATAGCCTGAGTTTGTGAATCAAGTTGTAACCTTAAATAAGGTTCTCCTAAATCTGTCTGGATTTGAGGCGAAGATAACATCATAATCTTAAATTACCGATTTTATTGCATTCAAAATTTCTTGTTCAGTGTAAGGTTTAGTCACATACACATCAACACCTTGTCTTTTGCCCCACATTTTATCAATCTCTTGATCTTTAGAAGTACAGGCAATGATTGGCAAATCTTTTGTATTGGGGTTCTTTTTCAAACTACGACATAATTCCAAACCGCTCATCTCTGGCATTACGACATCAGTAATAACTAAATTCGGTTTTTCGGATCAGGTTTTTCTTAGTCCTTCTTTACCTGTATTGGCTGTAATCACGTTATAACCACCTGCTACTAAATAACTTTTTATCAATTGCATTTCTGAGGCAGTATCTTCAACAACTAATATCGTAATCATTTGCTTTATTTGTCCTAATTTAATAATTAATAATTTCTGTAAATTTTATTGATACTAATTAATAGTTAATAACTTATTAATTTTATAGAAAAAAGCTATTTATGTTATATAAGAATATTATATCTCTACTTGTGTAAACAATCATTATTCAGTCATAATTTAACATTAATTTGAAGATAAATATTCACCTTATTTAAGCATCACTTAAATAACGAAAAGCGATTTCTAATAAATCATCTTGGGTAAAAGGTTTTGTCATATAATCAGTCGCACCTGACATTTTTGCTTTTGCCCGATTAATAATGCCTGTATTACCTGTTAGCATTACTATAGGTACGTCTTTGAATTTAACATTTTTTCTTAATCAAGAACAAAGTTGATAACCGTCAATTAAAGGCATGCCAATATCCATAAAAATTAAATCTGGTTGGATACGATTCATCAACATCATTGCTTTTGCCGCATTGTTGATGGGGAAAACTGCAATATTGTCTTGATCTAAAAATTCTTTAGTCGAGGTTTTTGCTAAATATTTAATTGGGTTGACCGTGTTGTTCCCTGCTATGACCATTTTCCCTTCATGCTAACTATCAGTTCCTATCCTTTTATGATAATCAAATTTATGATCGATTTTCGTGTGATTAAATTTTGAATATTTGAATATATCCTGAAAAAAATCTATAAATTAAATGATCAGCATAGATTCTCATATTAAGCCATTAATCTTAAATTTGTTCAAAAAACATAAACCTTTTTTTTTAAATGTATTCAAATGATACTAAATTTTGATAATACCTTAAGGTATAAGACTTACGTAATTAAATAAACTATGAAAGAAAATTGTGTAATTCTTGTGTAGATGGAATTGTTTTTAAAAAAACTTAATCTTTTTGGATGAAGATAATCAAGGGAAATCAACAAGAAGTTATGTTTATTAACGATAAGGTCTAATGGATTTTGATCCAATGCAGTTGTTTTAAAATGTTATGATTGCCTGTACAATCGGATTTTTTTGGTTACTATGAAATGTGCGATCGCTCAGTTAAACCCCATTATTGGAAATTTATCACGAAATGCTCAACAAATAAACGAACAAGCAATTTTAGCTGTGCAATCTGGGGTTCATTTATTACTAACACCTGAATTATCTATGTGTGGTTATCCTCCAAAAGATTTACTTTTAAAAGACAGTTTTATTGAGCAAATGAGGATAGAGTTAGAAAAACTTGCCCAGACAATTCCACCTCAAATTTATCTGTTGGTGGGTACTGTAACCGAAAATCCTTTAGCCCTTGAACGAGGACAAAAACCACTTTATAACAGTGTTGCTTTGCTTCATGATGGTGACATTGAACAAATATTTCATAAGCGACTTTTACCCACTTATGATGTCTTTGAAGAAGCTCGTTATTTTAGTAGTGGTAATCAACCTAATTATTTTTCGATCGATGATATCAAAATTGGGGTGACAATTTGTGAAGATTTATGGAATGACGAAAATTTCTGGGGTCAAAAAAACTATGAGATTAATCCCATCAAAGATTTAGTTAATTTAAAGGTTGATTTGATTGTTAATTTATCTGCTTCTCCTTATATAGTGGGAAAACAAAAACTTAGAGAAGCAATGTTAACTGATATCGCCAAACGATATCAAAAGCCGATTATTTATGTAAATCAAATTGGTGGTAATGATGATTTAGTTTTTGATGGTAACAGTTTCGCTTTGAATAGCAAAGGTGAATTAATCGCAAAAGCGAAAGCTTGTGAAGATGATTTAATTTATCTCGATTATGATGCCACCAATAACAATTTATTTAGCACTGTTATTCATCGTAATTTTGAAACCGAAGAAGAAGAAATATATCATGCCTTAGTGTTAGGAGTCAAAGACTATGCCAGTAAATGTGGTTTTAGTAAAGTGGTTTTGGGTTTAAGTGGTGGAATTGATTCAGCTTTAGTTGCAACTATCGCTACTTCTGCTTTGGGTAACGAAAATGTCTTAGGGATATTAATGCCCTCTCCTTATAGTTCCAGTCATTCGATAACCGATGCTGAGCAATTAGTCGATAATTTAGGAATTAATAGTACTTTATTACCAATTAAAAATGTGATGGCGAGTTTTGATAATACTTTAGATTCTTTGTTTGTCGATACCGAATTTGGAATAGCAGAAGAAAATATCCAATCTCGTATCCGTGGTACTTTGTTGATGGCGATATCGAATAAATTTGGTTATCTGTTATTGTCAACGGGAAATAAATCAGAGATGTCGGTGGGTTATTGCACTTTATATGGGGATATGAATGGAGGTTTGTCTGTAATTGCGGATGTACCAAAAACCAAAGTATTTTCTTTATGTCGTTGGTTAAATCGTGATACAGAAATTATCCCTGAAAATATTATTAATAAGCCTCCCAGTGCTGAATTAAAACCAGATCAGGTGGATCAAGATTCTTTACCTCCTTATGATATTCTTGACGATATTCTCGATCGCTATATTAATCAACATCAATCGATGGTTGATATAGAAGACTCTGGAGATGATGTAGCCATTATCAAAAAAATTGTCAAGTTAGTTGCTAGAGCTGAATTTAAAAGAAAGCAAGCTGCTCCTGGTTTGAAAATAACAGATAGAGCATTTGGTACGGGTTGGAAAATGCCTATTGCTAGTCGTTGGTATTTTGATAATTCTTGATTGTTTAACGGTTTTCTAAGTTAAGTATTTAAGCGAAGGCATCCAAAGGAAAATAGTTAGTGGAAAAACTTTTTCTGGATTTATTAACTGATTTGTTGGGTAATTTATTTTTTGTAAAATAATTCGACTTGAAGATATTTTCAACCAAATTGTATGGCAAAGGTTTGGAAAAAAAGTATCCTTGACCAAATTCACAACCTAAATTATTAAGTATTTCCAATTGTTCTTTAGTCTCAATTCCTTCTGCCACCACTTCCATATTGAGATGTTTCGCCAAAGTTATGATTGTATCGACAATATTGATACCATCATCATGATTCTTCATTCTACTAATGAAAGAACGATCGATTTTGAGTTGATCAACAGGAAAACGATGTAAATAACTTAAAGAAGAATAACCTGTACCAAAATCGTCAATACTTAATCCGATGTTACGGGTGCATCCCAGTTTGGATATGAGTAAAAATACTCAGTGAAATAATAGCAAAA